>JACCDO011080667.1_pt1 | contig 41275 bp, 21 predicted proteins | sample 7446101 | NCBI WGS metagenome assembly JACCDO01 (sample SAMN15323440, study PRJNA562643) | freshwater metagenome | isolation source: river surface water | place: USA:Blue River Watershed | collected 2017-08-16 | reverse complement strand
GGTATCGATATCGAAGCTGAAGTTATGGCAGCTCTTGCTCAAGAAATTACAGCTGAAATCGACCAAGAAATCCTAGCTAGCCTATTAAGCCTAGCAGGTACAGCAGTCGAGTCATTCGACCAAAACGCAGTTAGCGGTACAGCTACATTCGTTGGTGATGAACACGCAGCTCTTGCAGTTCAAATCAACCGTGTTAGCAACTTAATCGCTCAGCGTACACGTCGTGGTGCTGGTAACTGGGCTGTTGTAAGCCCATACGCTTTGACAATTCTACAAAGCGCAACAACATCAGCATTTGCTCGTACAACAGAAGGCACATTCGAAGCTCCAACAAACACCAAGTTAGTTGGTACATTGAACAATGCTATGAAAGTGTATGTTAACACATACGCACAAGACACAACTGATATCCTTATTGGTTATAAGGGTTCAAGCGAGTCTGACGCAGCAGCTTTCTACTGCCCATACATTCCATTGATGAGCAGCGGTGTTGTATTAGATCCATCAACTTTCGAACCAGTCGTATCATTCATGACACGTTATGGTTATGTTGAGTTGACAAATACTGCATCTTCTCTAGGTAACGCAGCTGACTACCTAGGACGTATCAGTCTAAGCAACGTTTCTTTCAAGTAATCAGTTACTTAAAGGTAAACAAATTAAAGGGCTCTTCGGAGCCCTTTCTTTTTATCTGCTAAATACAATGTCAATCTGCATCGGGCAGATATTATGCGGAACCCCACCGCGTAGACCTAGAACGTCATATTAAGGAGAACAAAATGGGACGTCCATTAAACAAAAAATATTTTGCTAATACAAACTATGCAGCTGACGGCGAAGGCGTTGGCGGCGAAAAACTAGCCAGTGTAGCTATTGCTTCACCAATTGCAGCTAGTATGAACAATGGTGCAACTGTTACATTTTCTGCACCGCAAATTGCAGGAGGCCAAACAGCTACAGGTACTGTAACTATTGACGGTGCAGGCGATATTGTAAGTATTGCAATTACAGATGCAGGTTCAGGTTATACAGCAAGACCAACTATTACTATTACTGATACAGTAGCAGGTGGTGGTGAAACAGCAACATTAACTCACGGTAGTGGTGGAGTTACAATTACATTGACTTCTGCTGCTCGTGTAAATGGTCTAATGTGCGAAGCACAGATTCCTGGCGGCAGTGATAACACAGCTGGCGACATTATCAAACAAGTTAGCGACATTCGTTACAAAGTTCGAACAGCAGACGGTACAGCAGTTTTAAAACTAGTTACTAGTGAAAACTTAGCCGATGGCGAAATGAGTTTTAGAGCAACTGACAGCGCCGGTGGCACATACTTTGTTAAAAAATTAACCGCTCGCAAAGCAGTTTTAGTTCCAGCTGCAAACGTATGGGGCGGTGTAAGCTCAGCAGGGACGCAGTTTGCTAGCGGTACAGCTGCTAAGTGGACATTTGGATCAGCTGTATTAAATGATACAGTTAGACTTGATAACCAATAATCAATAACTCCTTTTAAGGATATTATTACATGTCAAAGATATTAAGAGTTAGCGAAAGCGATTATAGAGTTAAAGTACAAGACGGTGGAAATATTACACTAGATACCGGTGTCAATATTGGTATTGTGCGAGTAACTGGTAATTTAATCGTTGACGGTAACTACACTACTATCAATGTTCAAGACATGCAAGTTGAGGACAATGTTATTCTTCTAAACAAGGGCGAACAAGGTTTGTCTGGAGTTACAGAAGGTGTAGCAGGAATTGAAATTGATAGAAATTCACTACCAAATGCACAGTTGTTTTGGGATGAATCTATTGATAAGTTTGTTATCAAAACAGATGACGATGTTCTTGCTGGTATAGTTGTTGGTAGTGTTGCAACCAGCTCAACAACAAATTTAAATTTTGACATGCAAAGCGGCCCGGGGACGTTGAGAGTTGTTAACTCGACTGGATATGAAAGTCGAGTTACAAACCCTAACGATATTCCAAATAAAAAATATGTAAATGATTATGTATATGCATTTGGCGGGTCTGCTGTTGTTAGTTTGATTCAATACCCGGTAAATGCATTATACGGTACTCAAGATACTCTTGTAGAAGCACTTACTTCGAGTATTAAAGTGTGGGTAGATCCAGGAACAGGATTAGAATTAAAGGCACAATTTAGTGCGAACGGCCTTGATGTTAACAATGTTAATATTTTAGGAAACACAATTTTAAATTCAGATGCAGGCGAGTATTTAATATTAACTGCTGCAAGTACACATGTTGAGATAGACGGTGTTCTTAATTTAAAAGAATTAACTTATACACCAGTTGCTACAGGAGGCGATGCAAGAATTTACGCAAAATCAGTTGCAGTTGGTGAGCAGTTTAACAGTGGTGTCTTTGTTGCTAATAGCAGAACAGAAGATGAACTTGTAGTAAAAAATAGAGCATTGTTGTTAAGTATGCTCTTTTAAGGACGGAATATGGCAATATATAACACTCAAATTACAGCAACTATCGCAGGAAGTGCAAATACACTTGTATCTGGATCCGGTGCTAGAGCAATCACTACTGTAATTGTTTGCAATACAACTGCTTCGGATAAAACAGTAACACTATACGCAGTACCTAACGGAGGATCTGCAGGTGACGGCACTATGATTGTAAACACACTGACAGTACCAGCAGGCGACACAGTTAGTTTTGATCAAGAAAAAATGGTGTTAGGTTCTGGCGACGAACTAAAAGCAATTTGTTCAGCAAGCGGATTGACAGCAACAGTAAGTACATTGGTAGTTTAATATGAGATTTTTAAAAACACTAACACTAAATCGTAGAGCAATTTACGATAGCAGAGTTGCACTAACAACCAGCAACGATTTGACTCTTGCTGATAGCAGAACTATGGTTTTACCAAAAAGTAGTAGTAGTGTTTCAAGCCCAACTGTTGGGCAAATGCGTTATAATACATCAACGGATCAAGTAGAAGTATATCAAGGTGTTGGTGGCGGCGCAACTTGGCGAGCTTTGAGATTTAAAGAAGCAACACAAATTAATAGAGAAAACTATACTGGTGACGGCTCTAGTACAGTCTTTGGTCCGTTAACGTATCAACCACCGACTGTAGTAGAAAGCGGAGCAACTTGGACTGGAAACAATTTAATTGTTATTGTGGGTAATGTAATTCAAGTTGAAAACACGAACTATCTTATTAGACTAGGATCTGCACTTGGTGCACCTTATAACACACCACCAAACGACACAAAATATTATATTCAATTTACTTCTGCTACACCAGGTTTATCAACTCCAATAGTCATACTAAGCGGATTTGATCAATAAGGAGTAATAATGCCATTACTACCAGAGAACGTAGTAGCATTAGGTAGAATAGGTGGCCCGCTACTAGATAGAAACCTAAAAAGAAAGAACGCTGGCTCAGGCGAAGAAAATCTTTCTTTTGGTAACACTAGTCTAGTTAATCCCAATGTTCTTTATTTAGATATCATAAATGGTCGTGTTGGCATCAACACTGACGTTCCTTCTCACGATTTCTTAGTAAATTCAGAGATTCGAACAACAAATTTACGTGTTCCTACTCAAACAGAAATAGCTAATTTTGTCGTTACTAACAATACGATTCAAAATATTTCTAGCAGTATTACTCTAAGCCCAGATCAAACAACAGATCCTATTATTGACATGGTCAAGATAGGAACTTACGATTACGGATCAAGTATTGCTTATTTGAATATTAGTAATCGCTTAATTGAAAATATTCGCAACAACAGCGACATTGAACTTAGTCCAGACGGCACTGGTGAAGTAAACATTACGACTTCTGAGTTGTATGTAGATGGAGATTTTACAGCAACCGGTAACATAACATGGGACGGAACTTTAATAACATTAGGTAGCGACGATACAGATAATGTTGTTTTTAATGCTGATGTTAACAGTGATATTATTCCAAATATTAATGAAACATACGATTTAGGTACTGCACTAAAACGTTGGGATACTGTTTACACAAAGAATTTACCAGTAACAAATTTAATTTTAAACTCTGCTACAATTAACGGCATTAATATATTGTTAGATCCTGGCAACACTTTTTATGTCAGTATTTACGGTAATGATTCTAATTTTGGTACACACTTACATAACACTTTTAGAACTGTAAAATACGCATTAAGTCGAGCATCGGCAGGCGATACTATTATAATTTTTCCTGGAGTATACGAAGAAGAGTTTCCATTGACTGTACCCGCTGGTGTAACTGTTAACGGAGCAGGAATTAGAGCAGTTACAATAACACCAACAGAAGCTACTAAAAATAATGACTCTTTTTTATTAAACGGTGAAACAACTGTTAGTCATTTGACAGTTAAAGATTTTTTCTACGATTCTGCAAACAACACTGGGTACGGATTTAGATTTGCAGATAACTTTACAGTTACTTCAAGAAGTCCTTATGTACAAAACGTATCTGTAATAACTCAAGAAGGTACAGGAAGTTCGTTACAAATAACAGTTGGGCCAGCACCTACATTGTTTTCTTTTACCAGCAATAGCGTAAGTTTTGCTAAAGAATTTTATAGTCAAGCACTAGTAGATTCTTTAGTAGGGCAAATAGCAGTTATCGATAGATATCCTAATCCTCCGTTGTTCTATACAGTTGTATCAATAGAAGATGAACCAATATCTCCAACAACTTTATGGAGAATGACAGTTGACACAACTTTTAATGCAACCGGACAACTTAAACCTATTAGTTTTTACCCAGATGTAGGAATTACGCAAATAGTAACTAATGACATTTGGGACACAACTGGAAATTCCATTGGCGAAAAATGGGTAGCTTGGTACAAATATAACTTGCCTTCTTTCTTTACTACCCTAGTTCAACCAGGTTGGACCATTAATGTAGCAGGCACAATTTATATTGTAGATTACATAATTGAAGACCCAGTTAATACTAACATGTGGAGAATTTATGTTACCACATCTTTAGTAGCAGGCGTTGGTATTCCTATTTTTTCTTCACCGTTAGGTAACCCAACTCCAAGTGGTCGCGGAGCACTGGTAGATGGTAGCGCAGCAACATCGACTAGTAAAGAAGCTAGTATGTTGTTCCATAGTGTTACAATGATAACACCTAACTCTGTAGCTATCGAAGCAACTAACGGAGCAAGAGTTGAATGGTTGAATTCATTTACCTACTTTGCAGATAAAGGAATCTACCTAACACAAGGAACAGAAGGTTTTGCTGGATTGGGTTTAAAGTTTGGCGCAGAGATGCGTAGTATTGGCTCTGCTTGCGTTTATGGTAATTACGGTGCAGTTGCGGACGGTGCTAACACTATTGGTTACCTTATTAATCACAACTTTGCTTATATTGGATTAGGCACAGATTATTCTAACGATCCAGGTTTAGTAATCCAAGCCAACGAAGTATTAGAACAAAATAACGGTAAGATATATCACGAAAGCACTGATCATAAAGGCGATTTTCGTGTTGGTGATATTTTTTATGTAAATCAAGAAACTGGCGCAGTTGTATTCAATGCACAAAGTATTAGTTTCCTACCAACAGGAAATATTACTTTAACCGGCCCAACTAGTTCAGCATTTATTGATGCTACTACAGTAGATGTTGGTAATATTCGTGTTCACGATAATACTGTTGAAAGTGTCATAGGTCCACTGAATTTTTTAGCATTTTCTGGAACAACAAATCTCAATACCAATGTTTTTGTAACAGGCGATACAAATATATCTGCAGATGTTATTGTAAGAGGCAATTTGTATCTAGGCAATCAATCAGCCGATACTATTACAATTTATCCAAACTTTACACAGGATTTATTGCCCGACGATGTTGGCGGTCCATTTACTTTGGGCACTGATCCAAAACGATGGAACACCTTATACGGTTCTTTACTAAATGTTGACGGTGTTACTAGAATTGATAATAATACTATCGAAACATTAACTACTAATACAAATTTAGAATTTCTAGCAGCTGGCACAGGAAAAGTTATTGTTGCAAATACAGATGTAGAAATTACAAATAACTTAACTATTGCAGGTGATTTTACAGGTGACGCAGCCGCAAGTTTAAAGAACTTAGAACTTACTAACTTAACTTTAACAGGCAATTTAACCCAGCAAACTGGGGACACGTATATTATAGGAACGTTTGCTAATAATAATATTGAAATAACAGGCAGTTCTTATTTTGAAGTGCCAAATGTTAAAATTTTTAATAACGAAATTTCTATAACAGCAACTGATACAGATCTAAATTTTACAGCGAACGGCACAGGCGGAGTAATACTTGAAAATCTTAAAATTGTTAACAACACAGTATCAAACGTATTTTTAAGCCCTGTATCCAACGCACAACGAAGCATCTATATTCAACCTAATGGTACAGGAAATGTAGTTATTGACTCGATAAGATCGTTACAGCTACCTGCAGGAAATATTTCTAATAGAGTTTTATCAACTAACGGCGAAATTCGCTATAATACAACTGATAATATTTTTGAAGGTTTCCAGCAAACTAATAGAATAAGTTTTAGCGATGTAAGTGACGTTGATCGCAACACAACTGTACAAGCAGGCGCTTCGGATAACACACTCTATTTTACCACAAACGGCACTCAAAAAGCACGTATCAACACTACAGCGTTAATTACAGACACTTATTTTATTGACAACATAAGCCTAAATAGTAATACTATCAACAACAGGATTAGCGGAAATAATTTACAACTTCTTCCAACAGGAACGGGAAATATAGTTGCAAACGGTATTGGTTTTTCAGCAGATAGTAAAATAACAAACTTAACTAATGACGCACTAGTTTTGAAACCTACCGGCACTGGATATTTTAATTTTGCAATCGGCGCATCGGCTATAGCATTTCCTTTAGGAGTATCAGCAGAGCGTAGAGCAACTCCAGAGGTTGGCGAAACTAGATTCAACACAGAAAAACAATACTTAGAAGTTTACACCGGTAATCCTTCCCAGGGAGAAAGCGGGTGGGTCTCGGCTATCGGTGCTGAAAGCGGTATTGTAGATGCCAATGTTGTTGAAGGCTTCCTTGACATTTGGACCCTTGTACTAGGGTAAAAAACCAATTCAGCTAAATACTAATGATTACAAGGGACGACCAATTCCTTGTATGGTTCAACTGTGGTAAACCAGCAAAGAGCCGTAAAAACGGATGCGAGCAACTGCTCAAAATAGGTTAACCGTGAAACACGGGGTTTGAGGAGAGCTGATGGCTGTTGGTCGTATTACCGGTCCACTCTTAAAAGCGAATCTACTTCGTAACGGCGTAGATCTGGCTTTTGAGACCGACCTTTTATATTTAGATGTTAATAACGGCAGGGTCGGAATAAAGACAAGCCTACCTGATTACGACTTAGACGTAGCAGGCACTACACGCTCCACAAACCTAACAGCAACAACCCAAGCGGATCTAGCTACCTTTACGGTAAACACAAATACAATCGCCAGTAGCAATTCTGTAATTAATTTGCGACCAGCGGGCACAAATCCAGTAGTTTATCAAGGTAAAATTCAAACTGGTGATTTACAACTTAGCACCAATGTAATTGAAACCACAGCTACAAATCAAAATTTAAATATTAACACTCTTGGAACTGGTAAAGTAAATGTCAACGCTAATTTAAATGTAAACGGCGATGTTCATGTTACTGGAAATTTACAAGTCGACGGCGATGCTAGCGGTACTATTACCATTGGCGATACAAATACTGACAATGTTGAATTCAAAGCCGATGTTAACAGCAATATTATTCCAGACGATAACGAAACATGGGATTTAGGTAGTGATCCTGATATTGGCGGTAAACGCTGGAAAACATTGTATGCTAGAGAATTAATTGCACAGGAAATCATAACCGATACTGTTATTGTTAATGGTATCGATTTAACACAGATTCAAGGCAACATTTATTATGTTGCAACAACAGGTAGCGATGCTAACTTTGGACAACACGAACACAATCCATTTTTAACTGTTAAAAAAGCACTAACCGAAGCAACAGCCGGTGATTGTGTTTATATCTATCCAGGCACGTATGCTGAGGTATTTCCATTAACAATTCCAGCAGGAGTTAGCGTTAAAGGCGTAGGAATTCGTTCAGTTAAAATTATACCTACAGCTGGTACTGTCGATAAAGATTGTTTTTTATTAAACGGTGAAACAACTGTTGAAGATTTAACTATAGCAGATTTTAGATTTAATGCTGTAGACAACACAGGTCACGCATTCCGTTTTGCAACAGGAATGACAGTAACTACACGCAGCCCTTATATTAGGAACTGTACAGTTATTGCTAAAGGATCGGTAACTAGCGCCAGTGATCCGTACGGCTTTGATTCAAACGATGCAGGTAAAGGTGCGTTTGCTGACGGTAGTGTGGTAAATGCTGCCAGCAAAGAAGCCAGTATGCTATTCCATAGTGTTACATTCTTTACACCAAATCAAGAATGTATATCTGCAACTAACGGTGTTCGCATAGAATGGTTGAATTCATTTACATATTTTGCTGACAAAGGATTGTACGGCTACGGAAGTAGTGCAGGATTTGCAGGACAAGGACTGACACGACTAAGAATTGATAATCGTACAGGCACTTGGGCAACTGGTAATACAGTAACTTACTACGACACAGACGGAACAACAGTATTAGCATCTGGTACTATTGCCAGCGTAGACGGTGACTATGTTAACTTAACCGGCCGTCAACTAGGGTTTGAAACAATAACCGATCGTGTTGGTAAAACAGTTTATGCACAAGGTAATGCAAAATTAGCAACAGCACAGAAAAAATTTGGTACAGCAAGTCTTGCACTTGATGGTATAAACAGCTATGCTTCAATTGTACCTCAGCCTGACTTTGATTTTGGTTCAGGTGATTTTACAATAGAGTGCTGGGTTTACCCAACAGCAGTTCCAACAGCAGGGTCTTATGCATTTGTCATGGGACAGTCAAAAGCAGGAGCAGGAAATACAAGTTGCGGCTTATATTTAGGCAGTGCGGGCGGAATTATATACTTGTATTCATTTGGTACTTTTGGAACACTCCCAGGAGCAGCAGTCGCACAAAATGCATGGAGTCATATTGCTCTAACACGCGAAGGTAATAATTTTAAGTTATGGATCAACGGAACACAAGCTGGTTCAACTCTTGTGTACTCTGGAGCAATGACCAGTGCTACTTCAACAAACTTTACAATTGGTGGCAACGCTGGCTTCAATTTATATGTTACTGGATACATCGACGATGTAAGAGTTTCAAAAGGAGTGTGCCGTTACACAGGAACATTTACTGCACCTACTACACCGCTGTCTGGAGATTTGTCAACTGTTCTATTATTACATTTTAATGGTGCAAATAATTCAACAACATTCTTAGATGATGGTGTTACATTACAGGACCTAAGAACAAGTGCAGGCGGCACAGCAAGTCTTATCCAATTTGCAGACTATTCAGACTTTGGTGCAGAGTTACGCAGTATTGGTTCAGCTTGTATTTACGGTAACTACGGTGCATATGGTGACGGCGATGGCGTCTTGATGTATTTGATAGGTCAAAACTTTGCCTACGTAGGTTCAGGTAAACTATCAACTAACGATCCTAACGACAGAATTGCTACAAACGAAGTTACAAAACTTAATCGTGCTAAAATATATTATACCAGTGTTGATAATGAAGGTAACTTTAGCGTTGGAGATGCTTTCTTTGTAAATCAAGAAACTGGTGATGTTTTATTCAACGGACAATCATTAAATATCACAGTTCCTGGCGGTGTTACATTTACAGATGGAGTAAACACTACAACTATTACTCCGACAAATATTGATACTGGTAATATTCGTATTAGCGGTAATACTGTTGAAAGTTTAACAGGACCAATCAATGTTACTGCTGCAAACGGTTCAATTAATCTACAAAATAACACCTATGTTACTGGTAACTTAGATGTTACTGGTGATATTACATTAGGTGGAAATATTCAAGTTGGTGATGCTAATACTGATACAATTAATTTTGTCGGAGGTATTAGCAGTAATTTAATTCCTTCGACAACAACCACATATGACTTAGGTAGCAGCAGTTTACGTTGGAATAACGTTTTCCTAAGTCGTGCAGAAATTGACGGCGTTGTAATTGACAATAATCAAATAGCAACAACGGTAGGTAACGACAACCTAACACTACAGGCTAACGGAACTGGTGTTGTTTCAATACCTAATAATAATGTTGAAATTGGACAAAAATTAACTGTAACTGGCGATGTAACAGTAACAGCTGGAACAACTTACTTAAAAAACACCAGCATTACAGGAACTATTACACAAAACGGCGACATAAACCAAACTGGAACATTTACTACAAGTGGTAATACACAAGTAACTGGAAATATTACAGGAACAGGATATTTACAATTACCACAAATTAGAATTAGCGGCAATACTGTTGAAACAACCGCAACAAATACAGATTTACAACTAACAGCTAACGGCACTGGAAATGTTAAATTTGAAGATTTACAAGTAAACAGCAACACTATTTCTAGTTTATCTACTAATTCAAATATTACATTAACACCACAAGGAACTGGTAGTGTTATTATAAACAGTAATCAAAGTTTACAAGTCCCAGTAGGCACTAATTCAGATCGTCCAGGAACTCCTGTAAACGGAATGATTCGTTACAATTCAGAACTTAACAGATACGAAGGGTACAACAACGGTTTTTGGTTGTCGTTAGCTGGCGTTCAAGATGCCGACGGCAATACATATATTACCGCAGAATTAACTCCTGGTGCAAACGACAACACAATTAGATTCTATACAGATGGTAACCTTATGGTTACTATTGATAGTACAAAATTATTTGCAGAAAGATTACAGACTAGTAACTTAGATATTCAAAATGATACTATCACAGCAATCTCACCAAACAGTGACATTAATCTAACAGCAACAGGAACAGGTAGTGTTCGTTTTGGAAATCTGTCAGTAAGAAATAACACTATTACAAACGTGGTATCCGGAGCAATTACGCAATTTGCACAATCTGGAACCGGATATGTAAAAATAGATGGAACGAATGGTGTTGTTATTCCAAGCGGCTTAGATGCAGATCGCCCAGCCAGTCCAGTTACTGGCATGATACGATATAATACTCAACAATCTTTAGTTGAAGTTTATAACGGTGTTATTTGGACTGGTGTTGCAGGCTCAACAGGAGGCATTACTGCTTCAGAAGCTCAGGACATAGCAATTCAATACGTTTTAGTTTTAGGATAAATTATAATATGGCAACCACATTTAATAACGCAATAACATCAGAACTAGGAACAACAGAAGAAGATCTTTTCACAGTGGCAAGCAACGCACGAGTTACTGTTATTGGTTTAAGTTTTGCAAATTTAACGGACAGCGTTATTCTAGCTAATGTTAGAGTCGAAGACGCATCAAACAATTCGGCATATTTTTGTAAAAATATACCGGTACCCCCAAATCAAAGTTTACGTGTAATTAATGGCGGCGAAAAATTAATTTTATCAAGCAATTATACATTATATGTTTCTGCGAGTCAAGAAGCAAGTTTAGACGTAATAGCCAGTTACGTAGCGATTACATAAGGAATACACATCATGACATACTATGTTGGTGCCGTTAGTACAACAGACCTATTAGGAAATGATAACCCTAGATTTTTCTACGCTCTAAGAAGAGATGAAGACGGATCTTTGTTTTTTACAAAACTAAGTCAGTTAATTGGAACAGAAGCTGTTAGGATCAATATTCCAGGACCTGCGGCTGGCGATTTTGAAGATTTTGAGTACGGAGTGGATTTTTTTGACGGAAGATTAGCAGAAGATCATTCAAGGCCTTTTGCAAACCTTAATTTTGACCAATATCGCTGGGATCAAAGAAATTGTTATTATTACATCAATGATGCTGGTGAATTAGTAATTAGAGTCAACCAAGCATACGAGTACGATCCATCACAAATTATTTAATATAGGATAAAAATATGGCAGCAGAGTTTAAAATTTCCCGACTTCGTTATAACTACCTTGGTCCGTGGGAAACTGATAGTTTTTACAATAGAGATGCTATTGTTACCTATGAAGGTAAAGTGTATGTTTGCTTAGAACCGCATACTTCTGGTGCCATACAGTCAACATTTTATGATGCTCTTAATAACGTTGAGTCTGGTGCTCCAGTTCCGTATTGGAGAGTTGTAGTTGATTCAAGAAAATGGTCAGAAGATTGGCAAACTGCAACTTATTATAGTTTAGGAAATATTGTACGATACGGTGGATCATTGTATTATTGTATTGAACAACATACCAGCGGCCAAACAATCGACGAAGACAAATTTGAAATTTATGCGACTACTAACGGTAATTGGGATAATACATGGGACACTAATATCGCATACGGTATTGGTGATGTAGTAAGATACGGTGGCATTCTTTATAAGTGTGTAGCTAATCACATTTCTGCAAGTACAGCGACTTTGGGTTTAGAAGATGATCAAGCATCTTGGACTGAATTTTTTGTTGGTGTTGAATTTAAAGGAACATGGAATTCTAGCGGCTTTAGATACAAGAAGAACGACTTAGTAAAGTACGGCGCAGATATATGGATTGCAGAAAGCGGGCATACATCTACATTATTATTTGACCAAACAAAATGGGATCTATGGGCACCAGGACAGGATTACACTGATTCTTGGAGTTCTAGTATTACCTATCAAATTGGAGATGTTGTAACATATGGCGGATACACATACACCAGTTTAATTGCCAATAACCAAAACAACGTTCCATCTACAGCAACCTTGTCTTGGCAACTATTGACCGAAGGTTATAGTTTTGAAAATGATTGGGCATCTAGTGTAAACTACAAAGTAGGTAATGTAGTTAGAAAAGGCGGAATGTTATATGTTGCAGTACAAGACAACAATAATCAAGACCCAACAAATGTTTCAGTATCGAAGAGTTTTCAATCGGCTCTTTCAACAACAATTACGCTAGATAACACATCAGGATTAGTTCCAGGATTAATTTTAACTGGAGCAGGTATTAGTTTAGGACAGTCAATTGTTCAAGTGCTTGATAACACTCGTATTTTAATAAATGAACCATTAGACGTGGAACTTAACACAGGACAAAGTTTAGTTTTCAGAGGCATCAACTATGTTTACTGGAGTCTAGTTGTTCCTAGTGCTAACTGGAGAAACTTTTGGGTAGATGAAGTAAATTATTCTATCGGTGATGTTGTTTTATATCAAAATAAAACATATAAATGTGTACAAACTCATACTAGTTCGATGATATCGGGCGACAAGCCAACATCAGACATTAACAATAGTTTCTGGGTTCCTTATTTTGTTCATGCAAGAAGAAATATTTTAACAGATCTTGGTGATATTAAAACTGTAGCAAACGATTCTGTTGCTGTAGTTAATATTGGCGATCAGTATCAAGTTCTACAAGCAACACAAGTCGACGGAGAAGTAGTTCCTGAGTGGAAAAAAATTCTTGTAACTCCTAATGTTTACTATGTTTCTGAAAGCGGTGTAGACGCACCAGGTTATGGTGATACATGGGATAAACCATGGAGAACTATCAAATATGCTTGCGAACAAGTGGATGCTGGAACAGAAAATCAAGGAATCAAAGCATGCCTTGAAGCAAATAAAAAATTTCTAACAACAGAAATGTATCAATGGATGTTGTATCAAAAGCAATATAATCAAGCTCCATTTACTACAACATCGCAGTTTGACATGGCAAAGACTATAAGAGATGCAAGTTATATTATTGACGGCATAGTTTATGATTTATCTCGAGGCGGAAATGCACAAACTGTTATAAATGCAAGAGCATTTTTTAATGCAGAAGGCACTGGCGGATATATCAATGCTTCGGTAGAAGAGCAGATGCCTTATTTTATTGCGGCGTTAAACAGACTTAAAACTCTTATGTTAACTTATGTATTGTTAGGAAATAATCCTCCAATTCTTTATCAAGAAGTTAACGGTGTTATTCCAGGCGACATAATTGAATTACAAACAGGATTTACAACTGGTTTTCTTACAGATGTAGAAACTTTATTAGATATTGTAATTAATGCATTAACAGATGCTACTACAGACAACGTACCTTATCCAAATAAAGGCCTAACTGCTACTATTATGGTAAAAACAGGAACCTACGAAGAAGAATTACCTATCGTTGTTCCAGAATATTGTGCTATTGTTGGTGACGAACTTAGAGGTGTGACTGTTACACCTAAAACTGTAATTAATACTTTTACGGAATCTAGCGTAGCAGGAACAACAATACCTGCAACTACAACACTAACAGGTGTAACTGTACATAGCCAATGGCAATTTAGTACACAAGGAACTGTTAGCTTAACAGCAACTGGTCTCCCATATCATAGCTATGGCAACAACGACGATCCTAACACTCCTGTCGATATTAATATAGAAAAGACTTTCCCTTGGAGAGGCGGCACAAACATTTCTGCCGAAGATAAAATTGCAACTGATCCAGGAACAATAGGTTATTGGATCAATGGTGTTAGTATTGTAAGTCCAAACGGCGGAACTGATGCACCAGATGAATATGTAGCACTATCTGGATTTAATTACAATAAGAGTGCGTATGAAGCGTTTAAATTAAATTATTCTTGGGGTGCAGACGAAGCTGGCGGATTCTCAACTGCTGACGGCACTTACCATTATACTGATTTTAGTTTTGATTTGTCTTGGTCGTCGGGCGACGGATATGTAAGCGGACCAAATAATACAGGTTCTAGCGAAGCTTCGGAAATTCCTTATTTGTCAGGTTCGTTAACACATCCAAATGGTCACAGTAAAATTCTTGGAATTAGCTTAGACGGTTATCCTATCTACGGACCATTTGGATACACTGATCCATTAAATCCGCAAGCTGGTGTTGAACTTATGGTGTCTGGTTATACTTTAAAGAATCCAAATTATAGAGCAGGTACCGCAGCTTCTAACTTATCAGAATATCCTATGGGTATTTTTGTTCAGGATTACGAATTTACAGATGCAGGAACGCTTGACGAACACAACGGAAGATATTGCAAAACTCCAGATTATCCAAACGGAACTTATGCTTATTTTATTACAGTTGACAATGCAAACTTGTTCCCAACATATCCATATGTAATTGGAAACACTTATTATGCAACCCCTGCAGCTGAAGCTCCAGCAACTACAACAGAAGGAAGCGGTGGAGGATTTGCTCCTTTAGGATTAGGAACAATATTTACAGGCGGCTATTTTAACTGCTATAGTACACAAAATATGTCAGCCAATGAGCCTATTCAGTTTGTTTCAAGATCTAGTTTTATCACTAACTTAGTTCCATTTGAAACTACTGCAATACAAGCAGGAGAAACTTATTATGTTGTTGGAAGTTCTCTTTCAGCAACTACATTCCAAGTGGCCAAGGTACCAGGCGGAAGTCCAATTGGTTTATCTGGTCGTACTGGATTTATGCAAATCATTGGCGGCGATGCTACAAAAGATATGTTCCGTGTACGAAATGCAACAGGATTAAGAAACTTAACTGTAAAAGGACTATTAGGAACACTTACACCTGTAAACGAATATTTGACTTCGCGCCCAACTGGAGGTTCGTACTGTGCTTTTGATCCTGGCTCTGGGCCCGACGATACTAAATCTTGGATTAAAAACAGAAGTCCTTATTTACAAAACGTAACATTATTTGGTGCAGGTTGTTCTGGTATGAAAGTAGACGGAACTCTTCACAACGGCGGCAACAGATCTATGACTGCCAACGATTTTACCTGTGTATTAAGTGACGGTGTTGGTGCATGGATTACAGGAACAGAAAGTAAGGCAGAATTAATTTCAGTGTTTACTTACTATAACTATGCGGGTTATTTTGCAGAAGACGGAGGAAGAATCCGTGCAGCTAACGGAAACTGTTCTTATGGTGAATACGGTGCTATAGCAGAAGGTTACGATTTAGAAGAAGATCCTATTACAGCAACTGTTGATAATAGAACCTTCCAAGCTACTGCAAGTGTGCAACAGTCGTTTGGTTTAGAAGCTTCTTTATTAAAATTACAATACAGTAACGCAGGTATTGAATACATTAAAACAGTTACAAACCTTCTTAATTTTAGTAATAACTTTTTAGGAACCGGGTGGACAACTGACGGTAATGTTAATTTGTCTAAAAACTTAGTTTCCCCAAGCGGATTAAATGACGGCTGGACCTTTAACGGAACTACATCAAACACAGACGGTTCTTACTTATATAAAAATGTAACAATACCTCCGCAAGGTGCTGTTTACACAAACGTAGCAGGTTCTAATATATCAGGTAGCGGAAGTGCTGCAACATTTGATGTAACAGTAAGTGCTACTAGTTATAGCGTTGTTGTTTCTACATCAGGAACTGGCGGTTCAGGATACGTTTTAGGTAATCAAATTACAATTTACGGTAGCCAAGTTGGTGGTTTAGATGGCGTAAACGACATTACATTGACTGTTACAAATCTATTAGGTTCAACAATTTTAACAGTATCGGCCACAGGAACTGTTCCAGCAGGATCCGCACTAAGATATACATTTAGTATTCATGCTAAAAAATCTACATCTAATGTATTTGATTTATATGCAATCTTCTCAGGAAGCAGTACAAAAACTAGTTTTGTTACCTGGAACTTTAACACTAAAACACTGACCACTAGTGATTTTGGCGATGGCGGACTAGTCCCAGCGCCAGCATTCAGAGGTGTCGAATACCTTGACAACGATTGGTATAGAATTTGGTTCTCTGTTTATGATGTTAATGCATTGAACAACAACATTCAATTTAGAATTTACCCTAGAGGAAGATTAGGTACCGCAGGAGCTACTTCTTTTTACGGTGCCCAGATAGAAATTGGAAGCTCTCCAAGATTCTATTTGTCAACTACGACAAACTTATATGATGCGTATGCAGATTTTATTGTAAGCGGTGCAGGTATTAATGCACAGTTAGTAGCAGACGAAACTAGAGGAGGATCAGTTTTTCAATCTCGAATTACTGACCCAGGTTCAGGCGCTGGTGGTAGCGGATATCTAATAGCCAGCAATAACGCCCAAGGTGGAACTGAATCGTATATAACATTGGCACAGTCCGATATTAATACTGCTGCTAACTATAACGGAATGAGAATTTTTATCAATAGTGGTACAGGTGCAGGACAATATGGATTTATTTCTGATTATGATGAAAACTCTAAAATTGCCTATGTTTTAAAAGAGTCTGTAACGCCATTGACAATCAATGCAGCATCGACCGTCGATGATACGTTTACTTTAAGCGATACCGGAGACGATATTGGCACACTTTATGTAGACCAACCAGTTCAATTTGTTCCTACATATTATAGTGCTTCAGTAGTTAATACATCTGAAGAATCTTACCCTGTTGTTTCTATTGTTGGCGGAACTGTGAATACTATGGCAATTGCTAATACTGCGGTTCTTTATTACAATATGCCAATTAAATTTAGTGGTATTATTCCAGAAACATCAGGAGTTATTGCAAACTTTACATATTACGTTGCAGAAATTGTTGACGAGTTTTACTTTAAAATTACAAGTACATCTTTTGGTCCAACACTACCTTTGTCATCTAGTACACCCACAGGAATGAATATTGATATTCCGTCGAATACAGGTTTCTTAAAAGTGAATTCAACAGGTGGAATGTCTTCTAACATGCCAATTCAGTTTACAGGAACTGCACTCGGTGGTGTTTCTTTAGGACAAATTTACTACATCAACGATGTGATAGATTCAACAAGATTAACTATTTCTACAGCATTGTTGGAGCCAGTTGTTACAGCAACAGATTCGTCTAACAATCGATTAACTGTAACTGCAACAGGAAGTCTCGCACCATTAAGTCCAATAGTATTTTCAGAACCAACAATTGGTGGTGTCACACCTGATCAAAAATACTATATTAGTAAAATTACTAGTGGTACATCATTTAGAATTGCAGAAAGTATTTTAACGGTAACTGTTACAAATACTGCATTTGGCACAAACTTAATTACCTGCGACAACACATCTGGGTTTGTACCAGATAATCCTATTAAATTTACAGGAAATGGTTTTGGCGGAATTGTAGCAGAACAAACTTATTTTGTTCTTGCGGTAAACGATTCAACAACATTTACTGTTGCAAGTTCAGTAGGCGGATCAAGCATAACTTTACAAACAGCAAAAGGATTCATGACAGCAAGAACATGTCCTGCCGAAGTTGACGTAATTAGTGATGCTGGATCAATGAACGGTAAAACAACTATAGCTAAAAATCTTGTAACAAGAGGTTCTGGTGCTATTATGAACGCCATATTTTCTACACCTGTTTTTGGCGGTGTTGAGCAAGGGCAAACTTATTATATCAAAACTGTTACTCCAGGCGTACCTAATAAAATACAAGTATCTGCTACAATCGGCGGTGCTGAAGTTAATTTAAGATCAGGCACAGGAACTATGAAAATTGGAGAACTAGGTTGGGATCATGTAAACTTAGGCACACCTCCGGCTGCTGCTCTTGATACTACCTCGTTGTATTACATAGAACCAAGATTAACTTATCCAGAGCCAGGCTTTATACAAACACAAACTACTCTTCCTGCTGCAGGCGCAGGAACAGCATACGTAGCACTTGCCTACGGAGATAATTATTGGATCGCTGTTCCTAACGGAAATACTACTATTGCAGGTTCTATAAACGGTTCTTCTTGGACAACATATACCTTACCTGTAACAACTGCGCTAACTTGGAGTGATATTTGTTACGGAAATACAGCTTGGGTATTAATAGCCAGCAGTACAAATAAAGTATTATACTCATTCTCCAAAGGTCAATCTTGGAAAACAGGCACAATGCCAAGTGTTGATAACTGGTCAAGTGTAGCATACTCAAACGGTATCTTTGTTGCTATTGCATCAGGAACTTCAAAAGCAGCTTATTCGTCTAATTACGGGTCAATATGGTCTGCAAGTACTTTACCAGGTGCGTCGGCAACATGGACTAATATAGCTGGCGGTGGCGGCAAATTTGTAGTAGTAGGTAATAATACTTCAAGGGTGTTAGTAAGTGAAGATGGTGGCGCCACATGGTCAGAATATACATTACCAGTATCGGCAGCGTGGACTAAAGTTTCCTATGGCAACGGAAGATTCGTTGTTACATCAAACACCATAGCAACTCCGCTTTATAGTTTTGATGGTATAACATGGGAGCAATCTCCGTATAGCATAAACGCAGACGTATTAGTTTACGGTAACGGTGTATTCTTAGCATTGAGATCTAGCAATACTGTTGGCTATCAAAGCGAAGATGGCAGGGTTTGGAGACAAAAGACTACAGAAATTATTTCTTATTCAGACGCAGCTTTTGGATTTACACCAGATAATTTAGGACGATTTGTAACTTGTGCAGGAGCAGCTGCAGGTAGTACTATTGTAACAGGTGCTAAAGCAAAAGGCAGACCTATTGTTGATAGCGGAGTTGTTACATCAGTAACAAAATATGAAACTGGCGGCGGGTATTCCGTAACTCCTACAATTACACTATTTGATCCTAACGTTACAACAGCGGCAACTATTTCACCAAGACTTGGAAACGGAGTATTAAGTGCTCCAACATTCTTAAACAGAGGTGAGGGATATAACACAAGTTCAACTACTGTAACAATTAACGGAAGTGGCTTTGCTGAAGAATTCCAAACTGGACTAGGAATAAGAGTTAGTAACTTGACTCAACTACCAAGACCGGGTGATGATTTGGTTATTGATGGAAACAGTACAATTTATAAAGTTACAAATGCAACTGCATTGAGAGGATCTAGTGCTCCTAATCTAACTGCCGAAATTCAATTGTCTCCAGATATGAGCGTAGCGTTAAGTCCAACTCATAATACTCCGCTGATTATTAGAGAAAGATATAGTCAGTGTCGTTTAACAAACCATGACTTCTTAAATATTGGTTTTGGTGACGAACGAGAATCAGGTTACCCTAATCCAGTACCTGCGGTAAACACATTACAAGCACAGAATCAAACTATTGAAAATCACTTTGGTCGTGTTTTCTATACTAGTACTGACCAAGACGGTAACTTTAAAACAGGTAACTTGTTCGGAGTAGAACAGGCAACTGGTATTGTAACTTTAAGTGCTAGCCAGTTTGGATTATCGGGACTAGAGGTACTGACACTTGGTGGTATCGCAGTTGGTGGAAGTAGCGTAGTTATTAATCAATTTAGTACAGATGCCACATTTGTTGCTAACAGTGATAGCATCATTCCTACACAACGAGCTGTTAAGAGTTATTTAAGTGCTCGTTTAAGTCAGGGTGGATCTAATACATTTACAGGTAACACTACGGCAGGTAGCGTCACAATTGGCGGTCCAAACGAAATTGGTAGTACCATCCCAGTTGGAACACCAGGGTACGGTGTGTTTATGCTTAATCAGGTAAGATTTGACGGGATAGAAAACGGTATGGTTGACGGCGATATGCCAGCATTTAACTTTTTCATACGAGGAAAAGGTTTTGACAGGCTTATCGATACAAATCGTATTTCAAGATAATGGGTTGATTATAATGTCAGATTATAATTTAGATAAATATGATATCAAAGGAATGAACTAAAATGGCAGAATTTATACTAGGTAGAATCAAGTTTGTTTACAGAAACAACTGGGCAACTTCTACAGTTTATGTTGTTGACGACGTTGTAACAGTGGGTGGAAAAACATTTATTTGTATTAAAAACCACACATCTAGTTCAATATTCGAAACAGACTATGATCCAAATCCCGCAATATCTAAGTGGAATCTATTGGCTGACGGTCAACAATGGAGAGAAGACTGGGCACCTGCCACAGTTTATAACCAGGGCGACCTTGTAAAATATGGCGGCTTAGTTTATTTCTGTAATACTCCGCACACATCTGCCACTTATGTTTCTCCTACTTGGCTAGGATTAGAAAACGATCAATCGAAATGGGACGTGTTTGCTACTTCTTTTGACTGGAAGGGATCTTGGAACACCAGTACTCGATACAAAGTAAACGATATTGTAGCTTACAACGGATACACTTATGTATGTACAGTTAAACACATTTCTGCTGCAACCGCAACTTTAGGTCTAGAAGATGACCAAGCAAAGTGGGACGTGGTTAATCCTGGAATTAAATATCTAGGATCGTGGGACGACCTAGGCACTTCATATCGATATAAAGTCAACGATTTAGTAAAAAATGGTGCAAATCTATGGATTTGTACAGCAGCTCACACGTCTACATCAGATTTTGAAGATGGCGACTGGACTATTTTCCTTAACGGATTTGAGTTTGAAAATAGTTGGAGTAATTCAGAAACATATCAAGTTGGTGACATTGTTACATACGGTGGATACTTATACGTAGCAAAACAAAACCACATTAATCAAAAACCATCCGCACAACCAACATACTGGGATGTTTACACTACTGGATTTAGTTTTGAAGGAGACTGGACTAATTTAACTTCTTATAGAATCGGTAGTGTAGTGCGTAACGGTAGTTACACATACTTGGCTGAATTAGATTCTCCTAGTATCAGTTCTACTGCTACAGCAACTACAGTATCAACAGATTTAACAAATCCAAACACAATTTCAGCAGACACTACAGGTTTTGTTGCAGGAATGACTGTGTATTTCGGAAGCTCCATCGGCGGACTTGTTGCAAATACAAAATATTATATTTTAAGCTCTGGTCTATCAGGCTCAAGATTTAGAGTAAGTACTGCACCAAATGGATCAGCAGTGGCGTTGACAACCACAACAGGTCAAAACGTAAGCATAACTGTTTCAGCAGAACCAGAAAACACAACTTACTGGTCAAGATTAAATTCTGGATTTAAGTGGAGAAATAATCCTGTTACCTACACAGCAGTATCAGGTACTGTTCAAGGAGCAAGTTTAGGTGTTGATCAAACGTTTGACGTAACAAGAACAGGTACCGTTTATACAGTATCAATTAACAATGGCGGTGACTTCTTTACAGCAGGCGATGAAATTGTTATACCTGGAACTAGTGTAGGTGGTATTAGTCCTGCAAACGATTTAACTATCACTGTCACTACAGTTTCTTCAGGCGAAATAACTGCAATAACACATAACGGTATAAGTGTTACATGGACATCTGGCATTGTATATGTGTTAGGTGATGTTGTATTCTTTGGTGCAAGTAGCTATACTTGTGTAACAGAGCACGTTGCTTCAACTGGTACTAGACCTGATAACGACGTAACTGCAACTTATTGGAATGTTATTTCAGTAGGTGCAGAAATTGCAACACTAACGACCGCAGGTGATACTCTTTATTACAGTCCTATCGGACCAACAAGATTACCAATTGGTAGAGACGGTCAAGTCTTACGTGTAAAAGACGGATATCCAAGTTGGGAAACATACGGACATGTTTTCAACGCAGTATTTGTTGGCCCAACTGGCGTTGACTTACCATATCCGCAGAGTGGGTTCAGTATTGACCAACCATGGAAGACCATTCGTTATGCTTGTAAACAAATTGAAGAAGGATATAGAGAGCCTCAAGCTAAACGCATTTTGCAAACAAACAAAGCATTTTTAATTAAAGAAGTTTTTAATTATTTAGAATATACTTTTAATGCTTCTGTTACTGGAACTTCTACAGGTGCATTTTTAACAGCCGACACATCTATGTTGAATTTAAAGATGCCTATTAGATTTGCAAGCCAAACTGGAAGTTTAACATTAAACGGCAATCCAATATCATCATCAACAACTTATTACGTCAAAGCCATAACAGATGACACAAGTTTTACAGTATCTGCTACTCCAACTGGTTCTGCACTTATCGCAGCCGGTACAGGAACTGCAACAGCTACATTTGAATACGACAGAAGTAAAGCCAAGCGCGATGCAGGAATTGTTATTGAAGGTATGATTTATGATTTGACACACGGTGGTACTCTTAAGACTACAGCTAACACATTGTCATTTTATGATAGTACTGGAACAGCATATATCACAACTAACACAGAATTACAAATAACACAATTTATTGCTAGTCATGTGTATCTAAGATCAATAGTACCTTCAGTTTTGGCAAACACCGCAGTATCGACAAGTTATCAAACACTGAACAATGATGCAGATCCAATTTATCAAATAATTGACACTGATTATACTGCTGAATCCGATGCTTTAGCTAGATTAAACGAACTGTTTGATATTTTAATTGACGGATTAACACAAGGAGACACTTCAACAACTCCTATTGCTAAAGCACCAAACACAACTATCAACATTAAAACAGGAACATATTTAGAAGTATTACCAATTGTAGTTCCTGAATTTACAGCATTAGTTGGTGACGAATTACGTTCTACTGTTGTACAGCCTAAAGGCGGTAATGATATTCTTATCAACGACCAGCCAAAAACTAAGAGTGCGTTAGAGCGTGTTAAAGCAGTCTTGCCTAACATCATGTCTAATACTGAAGTTTCTGCAAGCGAAAATAACGTTGCAACACAACAGTATCTATATACAACAGAAGATAATGCACTTACTTCTAGTATCACAGCTAATACAAACACCATGGTTGATATTATTATCAACGGTGACAATTTTAGCTCAGCATCTCCTGTTGCTGTATTACCGACACCAACCGGTGGTACTGGAAACGCATCAGACTCTGGCTATTTTAATGCTGCAAGATTAATCAAAGCCAACCGAGCACTAATTGTTGATGAAATTCAAATTTTAATGAATACAACATATAGTACTTTATGGAATACAACATTTACTCAGACTCAACGAAATCAAACTTTAAGAGATGCAGGTTACATCGTTGATGCAGTAGTATATGATTTAACTTATGGCGGTAATTTAGCTTCTGTTATTGCAGGCCGTTCTTATTACAGCAAGGGTTCTATTGTAGTTCCAACAAGTAAAACAGAAACACTTGCATGTCAAGCACGTATTAAAGATATTATTGACAATATTGCTGTGGCAAATACAGCAGGTTGGACAAAAAATAGCACTATAGCACAGGATGTTTCAGGTACACCGGGATCCGTTGGAGCAGCAACTTTTGCACAAGCTCGTGTACAAGAAGTATATGATGCTACAGACACTGGAACCGCACCAACAACAATTAGTCCAGATATCACATGGGTAGGTGCAAGCAAACTAGCGGCAAATACATCAATTGTTAATGCACTGGCCGATATCCAAGCAGAAACACAACAATGGATTCAGGATGCATATCCAAGACTACCATACGATGTAGTATTGTGTGACAGAGATATTGGATATTTCATCGATGCACTACGTTATGACTTAATGTTTGGCAGCAACTTCTTAAGTATTTGGAACGGTGAATCTTACAGACGAGCATTAACATCAACACAATTTGTTATTGAGAATCAATTAGAAGCTGAGATTGGCATGATTGGTTTCTTGAGCGCATGTCTAAAAGAAATAACAGGCGGCGGCACATCAGGTACCGCAGGAAGTTTCCGTGCAATTAGAAGAGTAGAAAGTGCAGCTAAAACTGTTTACAATATCATTTCATCAGGATTTGCAAAAGTTCCTAGTATTCAATTGCCAAACCCAACAGGTTACAATACATCTGCACTAACAAATACTGCTTATGCAGCTACTGGTTATGCCACAGGTGATACTACTAATTTTGGCGACGGAAGGGCTCAACTTGTACAAAACTATGATTTTATTGTAGCAGATACTTTACAGTTCTATGCTAACGGAACTTACAGCTCGGTATGGAATGCCACACCTACTGAAGGCAGAGATAAAGGCAAAAGAGATATTAAGTATATCCTCGATGCAATCCAGCACGATATGACTTACGGTGGAAACTATCAAGCTTCTATTGCAGGCAGCGCATACTATAGTTTTTATCTGTTAAACATTAGCGAAGAAGAAAAACCAGCATTTATTGATGCGTTTGGTTTTATGAAAGTATTAATTGGTAGAATTGTACGTAAAGATGCTATTGTTGCTCAGTCTGGAAATAACGTTACTAGAGTTACTACAGGTACAGGAGGTAGTTTAGCTGCAGGCGCATTTGCAGAAGATCGTGTACAAGATGTTATAGACTGGATTACAAACGGAGTTGCTCCAACAGCAATAGCACCTTACTACGGATGGACAAGCACTACCTTGCAAAATTCATATGCAGCAGTGATTGCCAAACGTGAAGAAATATCTTTAGATGCTACTGGATGGGTACAAAAGTACTATCAAGAAGTTCCATTAGATTTAACATTAACTACAAGAGATGCCGGATTAATTGTTGATGCAATAGCACTTGATATGGTGTTAGGAACAAACTTTAATGCATTGAGCGCAGGCCGCGCTTATCTAAGGGGAACCGTTTCTACAGAAAACTTGCTAAACAGTTCTATAAAAGAACCTACACTAGGTTCTATTGATTTTATTAAATTTAAAGTTAAGACAATTGCTGCTTACGGTGCAATCGCACAATCGCAGGCCATCTTAACCGACATCATTAATAAAACTTCAGCTAATTTTACACCAAAACTTGCAACTATTGCACCAGCATTACCAGCAGGATCTTATACTGCGGTGTCTGGAACAAACGTAATTGGTACTGGTTCTAGTGCAACATTTAATTTTGTAAGAACTGCTGCAGGATTTACTCCAAGTGTAAATGCTGGAGGAACAGGCTATGCGGTAAATGATCAAATAAGAATCTTAGGATCAGATATCGGAGCTGCTACACCTTCAAAAGATATTACAGTTCTAGTTACAGGTGTTTCGGGATCCACAATTAACAATGTCAAAGTTCTTACAGACCAAGAAGCAATTACTTTATTAGAAGATAATAGAGAATTTATTCTTGGTGAAGTGATAGCGTTTATTGATTTCACATATCCGACATTAGTTTACGATAAAGAGCTAACTGTTAGAGATGCAGGCTACATATTAGATGCAGTAGTGTACGATCTAACCTACGGCGGAGACTTTGCAAGTCAACAAGCTGGTCAGGCTTATTATTCTTTTGCAACAAGTTTTATTGGAACATACGTTAAAACTGCAACACTAGCAGCTATTAATCGTATTAGTGCAGTTGCTCAATCTGTTTCAAGAAATATAGTTGTAAGTGCTACAACAGGAAATACAAAATCTCAAGTATTTAAAAATGGAGCTCAATTACAAGGAAGTTCTTATACAGCTACTACAATAGGGGCATTGATTACCAAGATTTACAACTATGTAGATTTAGGATTAACCAGCGGCCATCCAAGTATAACTGTAACAATTATTGCAACAGGCGATACATTGACTTCTAACAATCATGGGCTATCTAATGGAGATTATGTTGTAAATGAAGGAACAACTTCAAGAGGAATAGTCGGTGGCACAAGATACTATGTTGTTGGCGCAACAACTAACACGTTCCAGTTATCAGCAACTTATAACGGAACAGCTATTACAACATTTACAGATGGAACAGGTTTATCCTTGTTGTTACACGTTACAAATAATCCTTACATTGGATGGGTTGATGCTGACTTAGTAACACAGTACTCAACATTAATGAGTGATAGAAACACTCTTACAACAGATATTGTTACTTGGATTGACGAAAATTATCCTAATTTAGATTATGACTCTGCTCTAGCAGCCAGAGATGCTGGATTAGCTATTGATGCGGCATGTTTTGACTTTATGTTTAACAGCAATTATAGAGGCGTCAAAGGTGCTCAGTCTTATGCTCGTCCACAATCAGCTGAATTGTTAAAGGGCACATTGGCAAAAGCTACCAGAGAGTCATTAAAATATTTGACAGAACAAGTATTAAATGAAATAACAATTGACACAGCTGAAACAAGAGCAAGAAAATCATTTAGTTATGTAATAGATTATCTAGCAGGTAAGAGTGTTGACGAAGACACAGAAACCAACGGAACAATTTATTATAACATGAACGAAGGAGTACTAAGAGGAGTTGAAATTCTTAGAGCCAACACAGAATTTTTAGCTAACGAATCTTCTGCTTGGACTACTAGAATGTATAGCGCATCTGTTGCGTCAACATCTAGTAGTGGAAACGTAATAACTACTTCAGCAGCACACAAATTAACTGTTGGAGATCCAGTTAAGTTTACGTTTACAGAATACAACTATGTTGCTACTTCAGCGTCTTCTATAACAAACAGATTTGTTCTAAATAGTACTGTTGGGCTAGTTATAGGTATGCCAGTTGTATTCTCAGGTTCACCTTTATTTGGTGGTGTGAATATTTCTTCAACATACTTTGTTGATAGCATAGTAGGTAATGAAATCTCAATTAGATCCACAAACGGTGGAACAACATCTGCTCTTACTCCAGGATCTGGTATTATGGGAGTGACAATTGGCGGTGTAATGGGCGGCGTAGCAACTTCAACTATTTACTACGTTCTTACAACTCCAAGCATAACTACACTAACTGTTAGTGCTAATCAGTTTAGTTCTACACCATTTACATTAACAAATACAGTTGGACAGATGACTGTTGGATATGCATTTGACGAAGAACTTTGCAAGAGAGACATGACAGAGTTTGTACATGCTCTAGTTAACGACACACAATACACTGGAAATTACAAATCTAAACGAGCAGCTACATTATACTTTAATGCAATCAAAGGCTCTAAGAAGAGCGACATGTGGCATGTAAGAAACGGTACTGGTGTTCGCAATATGACCATGAACGGATTAGACGGAAATCTATCTATTCCAAACACATTTGGTACACGTAGACCAGAAGCAGGATCTTACACCAGTTTAGATCCAGGCTTTGGCCCATACGACAGAAATGCATGGGTAAACAATCGCTCATGCTACGTTCAAAACTGCACATTGTTTGGTAACGGTTGTACAGCATTGAAAATTGACGGCGCATTACATGCCGGCGGCAACAGAAGTATTGTTGCTAACGACTATACCACATTTATTAGTGATGGTATTGGAACATGGTGCAGCGGATCTAACGCATTAACTGAACTTGTTTCTGTGTTTGCTTACTACTCTTACGCTGGTTATATCGCCGACTTAGGAGCTAAGATTCGTGCTACCAACGGTAACAGCTCGTATGGTACATACGGAGTTGTTGCAGAAGGGGTAGACACATACGAAGAACCAATTTACGGTAATCTTAATAATAGAGATGCAGAAGCATTTATAACAAACGTAGTCACTGACGGTGCTGAACAAGTACTAAGGATTGAATTTGCTAATGCAGGACAATCGTATACTAATGCAGAATGGAATATTAGCGGTGCTGGATTTAACGCAACTGCGGTTGGTGACGAGTTTAGAGATAGAGCTGTTACTGAAACTAGACTAATTGACTTAGGAGATGGTTTTGGTTTCGGCGGCCAAGGTTATATTACTGCATCTAATGCTTCACAGATTAGCGGTATAGGAACTATTGTACTAGCTGCATCGGATACACAATTAAGTTCAGCTTATATTGGCATGCGTGTGTTGCTAATTGCAGGAACAGGCGCAGGCCAAACAGCAGCAATTCTTACTTACAATAACGGTAGTAAAGAAGCTAAAATTTTTAAAGAATCTTTTACTAACTTAACAGTAACTGGATCCAACTTATCTGCAGATAGCTTTACTGTTTCAACAGGCGGCGAATCACTGTATGTAAACATGCCAATTTACTTTGGATCTGCAATTGGCGGCGCAAGTGCTAATACATTATACTATATTAAATCTAAAGTTAGTACTAATGTGTTCACTGTAAGTACAAGTCTTGGTGGCGGAACTTTTGATGTAACTTCAACTACAAGCGGACAAACTGTAACATTATATGCTGCAGGTTGGGATCATATGGTTCCTGGAAAAACAATATACGATAGTTTAGATTTGACAACTACATATATTGTTGAGCCAAGAATTTCTTATACTGAACCTGGATTTACTGCAACTGCAAGAACTCTTCCAGCTACTTCAACTTGGGAAGCTGTAACTTATGCAGCCGGACGATTCATTGCAATCGCAACAAACGCAACAGCAACAGCTACCTCGACAAATGGAACTACTTGGTCAGGCGCTGGAAACTTACCAAGCAGCGCGGCATGGCAAGATGTTGTGTACGGCGGCGGAGAAGGTGCAACTGCAACTGCGGTCGTTGGCGGCTTAGGTGGTATTGGAGCAGAACTACAGGCAGTAATTACTGCTGGACAGGTAACTGCTGTTAATGTTATTAAAGGCGGCTTTGGATACCTAACACCTCCAACAATTAAATTTAGTAGTGGTTTGGCAGCGGCAACTGCTGTTGTTTTAGACGGAGAAATTGTAAGTGTTGATGTAACAATTCCAGGTTCTGGTTATGTTTCTGCACCAACAGTAACCGCTAGAACAGACATTATTACTAGTTTCACAATTAATACTAGTGGTAAAAACTACACCAGCCCACCTACTATAACAGTAACTGGCGGCGGATCGTCTAACCAAGCTACAGGAACTGCCGTTCTTAACACCAATAACGGACTTGCAAGTATTACAGTTGGTAACAGTGGCGGAACAGGTTACACTAGTCAGCCAACAGTAACCATTGTTGACGCAAATGCAAAATTTGTTGCTATCCCAGCAACAGCATCCGGTGGCACAACAAAAGCAGCTTATCAAACAGTTGCAGGAGCTGCATCTGCTGGTGCATGGACAGCTTCGACAGGTTCTTTACCAAACGGAAGTTATAGTTCTATAATCTACGGTGGTGGATATTGGGTAGCAGTTGGCGGAACAGCTAACGGTGCTCGTTCTGTCGATGGCAATACTACATGGAATGGTGTTACTTTACCTACACTAGGTGCTGGAACATATTCAGGTGTTGCATACGGACATGGTGTATTCATCGCTATATCAAACGGCGACAATCAAACAGCAGTGTCTACAACACTAGGAGCATCATGGACAGCAGGCGGAACCTTACCAGCATCAGCTACTTGGACAAGTATTGCATATGGTAACGGACGATTTGTAGCAATTGCCAGCACAAGTTCTAGAGCAGCAGTTAGCGTCGACAAAGGAACAACATGGGAATCTAGCCCAGCTGGACTACCATTGAGTGCAGGTAACTGGTCAAAAGTTACTTACGGCCAAGGTTTATTCTTAGCAGTAGCACAAGGCGCCGCATTCTGCGCTACAAGCCCAGACGGATTAAACTGGACTTTACAGTCAATGCCAAGTTCAAGTAACTGGATCGGCGCATCGTTTGGTAATCCAGATAATCAGCCAATCTTTACAGCAATTTCGATTACATCAGGCACTGTTGCAGCAAGTATTAGAACTGGTGCAAAAGCACAGGGACGAATGAAAGTTGCATCGAGCAGTATAACTGAAATTCGTATGATTGAACCTGGATCAGGCTATCCAGGCGGCACAGTAACAGCTACAACAGCAAGTACTAATGTAATTTTAACTTCGGATACAACTAACTTAGTTAACTTACAACCAGTTGAGTTTACAGGATTAGATGCATACGGATTAGAAACTGGTGTAACATATTTTGTTACAACTGGCAGTATTGTCAGCAACACATCATTTAAAGTTTCTGCTGATACAACTTTAGCAACATCTGGTGTTGCAGTTACTTTAACAACTGGCACTGGACTAAGCGGAACATATCAAGCAGGACCAATTGTAACACAAGTTGATCCAAACAGAGTTCGTACAGCACCAACAAGAGTACGTATGGCTAACGGTGTATTAGGCAATCCTTCGTTCACCAATCGAGGTAACCTAAATACAACTGCTACCGCAAGTGTATCTGGAGACGGATTTAGTGACTTGTACCAAGCCAGTAACTTTATTAACGTTTCAGGATTATTTGAAACACCTAGAGCTGGTTCAAACGTTGAGTTTGCAAGTATTCCTAATACATGGTTCAAACTTGTTGCAGTAACAAACAAACTTGGAACGCCTGGAAACTATTCAGCAACATTCCAAATTAACCCTGCTCTAAGTGTATTGAATGCACCGGATCATAGTGATAGAATTACTACAAGATATCAATATAGTCAAGTTCGTCTAACTGGACATGACTTCTTATACATCGGTACTGGTAATTTCAGTCAAACAAACTATCCGTTTGTTGATCCTTCGACAGCGATCCAATCAAATCAAACATTTGCTTCGGAAGGCGGTCGTACATTCTTTACAAGTACTGACCAAGACGGTAACTTCAACGTTGGTAACTTGTTTGCGGTTCAACAGGCAACTGGTACTGCTACATTGAATGCGTCAGCGTTTAACTTATCAGGACTACAGAGCTTGCAACTTGGAACAGTTTCAGTTGGAGCAGGATCAGCAGTTATTACAAGTTTCTCAACTGATCCGTTCTTTACTGCTAACAGTGACAACATTCTACCAACACAAAAAGCTGTTAAATCGTACATTACAGCTCAAATTGGTGGCGGACAGAGCTCATTAAACGTAAATACATTGACTTCGGGCGTAATTTATGTGGCTAACAATACTATAAGTACTACTAGCGGAGTTCAGATCAACGTAAGATCTAAGATGTACTTCCAAGGCGGGATTGACGGAGCCCCTGTCGCCCTAGCTTATTTCATGCAAAGATAATGGAGAAAAATTAATATGGCAACAGGAAGATTAGCAGCGCCAGTACAACTAAGCGCAACAACCAATACAACTGCATACACCGTCCCAACTGGTTATTATGCAGTTGCAAACGTATCGTTTTGTAATACAGGAACAAGTTCTGTGACAATTCGTCTAGCAATGGCAACTTCTGCAACACCAAGTGCTTCAGAATGGATCGAATATGACACAGTTATAGTAGGTAAAGGTGTTTTTGAACGCACTGGTCTAGTTCTACAAGCAGGACTAAACTTAGTAGCATGGACGAGCACAGGATCCGCTGTAAGTGTGAGCGTGTACGGATTTGAAACAGCAACAACTTAATAGGGGATAGAGCAATATGGCACGTTATAATACCGTTAATACGGCAGCAACATCTAGCGGTACAGCTACTTTTAGTACACCTACACAAGGTCTATTAACAACACTGACTGGTACTGCACCATACACAGTGACTTTAGCTATGCCCACGATGTTTACTGGTATTACACAGAGCTTTTTTAATAATACAGGGGGTGTTGTTACTTTATCAACACCTTCAGGAAACATTTTAGGTGCAGGTTTTACTGGAGCCACAACGCAAACAATACCAGCCAATGCAACATATACCCTAACATCAGACGGTACAAACTATGTTATTGTAAACAACGAAGGTGGTCCAATTTCAGCAACTACACTTACTGCTAGTGGAGCAGTTACACTAAGCCCAACTAGTGCTGGTATTAACATCAACCCTGCAAACGGAAACGTAGTTATCAGCCCAACTGGTACTGGATCTGTTACAATAAATCCTGCTACAACAGGAAGTATCAACAGAGTTAACATCGGTGCATCAACAGCAGGTGATGCAACATTTAATACAGTTACTTTAAACACTACATTAACAGGTAACGGCACTATTGATGGAGGCACATTCTAATGCCAATAAACATTAGAATAAAAAATAGTAGCACACCGGGAGCAGTTCCTGCTTCATTGGATCCCGGTGAAATTGCTATGAACACCGGTGACGGTAACATGTTCATCGGAACCGCAAGCGGCGTCGTAAAAATAGTAGGAACTGCTGCCAGAAATCCATCTAACTCAGTTTCAATTTCTGGCGGAACTGTTAATAGTACTACAATTGGCGAAACAACGCCTAGTAGTATTGCCGCAACAAACTTACAACTAAACGGCGGACAAACAATTAGCTCTGTTTCGACAGCAACAACATTGGGCACAAGCAATACAGCACTGGCAACAAGATCGGCTGTGCAAGGATATGTTGATTCGAGCAGAGGTACTTTAAAAAATATTTTCACTTATACCAGCGGTACTAACACTTATACAAAAAGCGGCACTGACGTAAAACAACTTAGAGTTATTTGTGTCGGTGGAGGCGGAGGCGGCCGTGGTTATGGCGAAAGTGGCGGAGCAGGTGGATTTTCAGAAGCCTGGCTAGACGCTACTAGTATCACAACAGTAACCGTAACAATCGGTGGTGGCGGTGGCGGATTTGTGTACTACGGTTATAGCCCAGGCGGCGGTACCACAAGTTTTGGTGGCTTTTGTTCAGCCAGCGGCGGACAAGGTGCAAATAATCCTCAGGACCACACCGGCGGAGCTGGTGGTATCGGTTCTGGCGGTAATTTAAACTTCCACGGCGGTGGCGGCCGAGGTCATATTAATTGTCACACATCTAGCCATCACAATCCAGGACACGGCGGAAACAGCTTCTTTGGCGGTTCCACTCCAGGAGTACACTATACTGGTAGATCACAGGATAATAGTGCGTTTGGTGCAGGCGGAACTGGATCAAATTGGTATAACAACGGTGCAAACAATTATGACCGTGGCTTTGATGGCCAAGGCGGAGTTTGTGTAGTTTACGAGTATAGATAAAATGCCTAAGATAAAAATTAAAACATCATCAACTGCTTCAGCTGTTCCAGCAAACGGTTCATTAGAACAAGGAGAACTTGCAGTAAACCTTGCAGATGCTAAAATCTGGGTAGGTGGTTCCACAGGAAATCCAGTGTTAATTGGAGATTCGTTAGGAAGACAAGATTCAAATAACGTGTCTATTACTGGCGGATCTATTAACGGAACAACAATTTCTGCTACCAACGTAAATTTTACATCTTTAGGATTACCGACAGAAAGACTATGGTACGACGAAGGCGGCAATGCAGCTGGCAATACAGCAGGCTGGAATAACACAACCACAACAACAATGACTGAGTTTGGCGGACTTGGAACCATATCCGCACACGGGTGGGTATCCGGACCAACCAGCTATACATTAAGTTTAAGCGGTATTCCATCACACACTGAAGTTAGGTATGAAGTATTCTGGCACTGTGTAGACAGTCTTGACGGTGAAACTAGCAGTTTATTTGTAACTGATTCAAGCGGCACAGAAGTAAATCGATTAACTTTTACTAAAGGTTTTAGTCCTCCCAGTATTGCATCAATTGCGTCCGGTGCGACAGCTAATTGGATTGGAAATAGATGGTATTCAGATGCTCCGTGGGGAGGGTCTAGTCGTGTTTTAGAAAACAACGGCGGCAACGGATATTTAGATGTTAATACCGGTTGGATTCCTCATACTGCCAGCACAATTTCAATAAGACATCTTTGCGGTGCTGACCAAGCTAAAAGCGACGAATCAATGTATCTTTCTCACGTAAGATTGTGGATTAGAGGCGGTTATCATACAGTTAGTAGTGTGTCAACATCTACTGCCGTTAATAATTCGACATCTACTCTTGCAACTCAAGGTGCATTAAAATCGTATATTGATGCTAACATGACTGGTTTAGTAAAGAATGTGTTCACTTACACAAGTGGCACTAACACTTACACTAAATCTGGAACAGACGTTAAAAGAATTCGAGTTATTTGCATTGGCGGAGGCGGCGGAGGCCGTGGATACGGTGAAAGTGGCGGAGCAGGCGGATATGCTGAACGCACTTTCGATGCAGCAAGTATTTCCACTGTAACAGTAACCGTCGGTGGTGGTGGCGGTGGCGGAAACTATTTTGGTTTCAGTCCTCAAGGCGGAACCACTAGTTTTGGTAGCTATTTAAGTGCTACTGGCGGGTTTGGAGCAAACAATCACGGTAGTCACATTGGAGGTCACGGCGGATTAGGATCTAGCGGCGACATAAACTCATATGGCGGCGGTGGCATCGGTCATAACAACGGAAGAAATAATCCTACTAACTCGGCAGTAGGTCGTGGGGGTTCAAGTTTCTATGGAGGTTCTAGGAACAGTCATCACAGTGCGTCAAGACCCGGCGATCACGGCGCTCCAGGTGCCGGAGGTACAGGATCGGTTGGTGACGCCGGCGGCTCAGGATCAGACGGACGTACTGGTATTTGTATTGTATATGAACTAAGGTAAAAAAATGCCAAAATATAAATTTAAAAATTCTAACACAGCATCGCAAGTACCTGGCTCATTAATAGCTGGTGAACTTGCAATTAACATTCAAGATTTTAGAGCGTATCAGGGTAACAGCGCAGCAACAGTTACTAAAGTAATTGATACACTTGGAAGACAAGCTGCAAACAACGTAGCAATTACTGGAGGATCCATAGCTGTTTCGGCTGTAGGAAATTCGTCAGCATCAACTGCATTATCTACAGCAACAACTATTGGCGGCACGGCTATTGGAAACATAACTTCTGATCCAGAGAGTACAGCTGCAAACGCAGTGATGACCAACTACGGTGTTCAAGATCACGTATTAGCTGCAAGCTCAAAATTAAAAAACATTTACACTTTCACATCTCCAGCAACTTATACTAAATCAGGACCTGATGTTAGAAGATTACACGTAGTAGTATGTGGCGGTGGTGGAGGAGGTAGAGCGTATGCTGAATCTGGAGGCGCAGGCGGCTACGCAGAAAAAATATTAGACGCTACTGGAATTTCTACAGTAAGCGTTACTGTAGGCGGCGGTGGTGCTGGCGGTGTTTATTTTGGATTTAGTCCAGGCGGCGCAACTACAAGTTTTGGTGCTTTTGTAAGTGCTAGCGGTGGCGGCGGCGCAAATGCCCATATTCAGCACAATGGCGGATTAGGCGGGTTAGGATCAGGCGGCGAACTCAATGTTTGGGGCGGTGGTGGCGGTGGCCACAATAACCAAGATCAATATAACAGTAACGGTGCTCCAGGCCATGGCGGAGTTAGTTTCTTCGGTGGCGGCCAACCCAGCGCACATGCGAGCGGAACACAACCGTCAGATGTAGCAGCATGGGGCGCAGGTGGTGTAGCAGTTGCGCCTAGTCATAACGGTCAAGGTGGTCGTAACGGCAAGGGTGGAATTTGTATTGTTTATGAATATAAATAAAGAATAGGAATTAGGAATATGAAAAGAGCATTAGTTGATAAAAGATTTTGGTCTGTATGTCAAATACTTGGACCAGAAGAAACGGAATTTGAAACAACCACAGATTTCATTTGGGTTGATTGCCCCGACAACTGTGAAACTGCATGGGGTTACAGTGAAGAAACAGGCGAGTTTACCGACCCCCATGCTCACTCTAGGGACGAATTTGGAAATCCAATAGAACCATTTGCTATGCAACGCATGAGAGCATACCCTCCTATGGGAGATCAAATGGATATGCTTTTTAAAGAAATTCGAGATACAGGAACTATTTCTACAACTGGACAGTGGTTCCAATCCATTCAACTTGTTAAAGATACAGTTCCTAAACCTGGCGCTGAAGGCGATCCAGGGAATTATCTTCCACCGACTTAATTACCAAACACCAAAGTTTACTACACAACGGTGCCCAGTAGTTGGTCTAGTACTTGTATGATATCGAGAGCCATCAAATACGATGGCTCTTCCCTTTTTAGGAGTTATACTTTTAAATACTTTTAGATCTTCTTTTCTTAGATTATCAGGCGAAACATCTCTAAAAGTTTTATCATATATCACAGTATCTCCGTCCGAATCTGTCACATAGTATAAAACTACAATGTGAGAAACTTCTCTGTCGACGTGCGGGTGATCCACAGAGTTTTCTAAATTTGGCAAAGGTATTGTTAAAAAACTTCTTGCAGCAATAACTTCAGTTATATGAAATTTGATTTTTTCACAAGCGTTATACACTATTGGCAAAACTAGGCCATACCCTGGACTAATAATACCAGCAGTTCTATCGTAAAATTTGTGAGCAAATGCCGGCTTAGCAACAGCAACTTTTAGCTCGTTAAATTTTTCAACATCGTAAGTAATATCTCGCATGTAGTGCCAATGAATCTGGTCACCTAACATTTGATTTTCAATCAAATCTTGATATTGTTTAGGAACAATATCGTCTAATACAATAACGTCGTCGATTATAAGCATATTGAATTAAAAGAAATAACTATTCTTGGTAAAGTTCCATGATACACGTCAGCATCATGTAGTAACATACTAGGAAATAAAACTAAATTTCCAGGAGAACAATTGATTGTAAATCGGTCGTCCGCAAATTCTAAACCTGGCTTCCTTTCCAAGTAATAAGGCAAATACCAATTATTACTTCCTCCTTTATTATTTTCAGCATCAACATAAAAAATACCAGACCATGTTGAGTTGTTGTGATAGTGGGGTTTATGATATCCACCAGCTCGTGTTACATGTGCCCAGCTTTCTGTTATGGCTAGTCTGTGACTACTGTTGTTAAAATTATTAATTAGTTCTGTAGATTCTTGTGTAAGCCAAATTTTTAAATTTTGTAAACTTGGATATTTTTCTAAAAAATCAAAAGTAGATTCCCACAACCCACTTTTTGCATTAACTGCCACATTTGATTCTACAGTATTAGAAATTTCATGTTTTAAACAAAGATCAACAATGTCTTTTTTATAGTTATCAAACTCTGGCCACCAACTGGTAAGTAGTGGAACTTTTCCTAATAGAGTTGCTTGTCTATAATTATTCATTTGCAAATACATCTACGGATATAGTTAATGTCATAACTAGTCTGTTTTCTTGACTAGCGTTTATTTCCGTTTTGTGATGCAAAAATCCAGGAAAGAAAATTACATCATTCTGTTTTACTTCTAATGTTGTCCAGTCGTTTTTGTTATTTTTTGGAAACCCAGAAAATGTATATTGTAACGGATCTTTGAACATTATATTACCGCCTAACTCGGGTTGTTTTAAATAAACAACAATATTTTGATGGCACATTGCATGATCGTGTTCGTCTGTCCATGCCCCGGGCGGATGCAAGTTGACCCAACTTCTGTGTACAAATCTTGGTCTGTCTACAAAGTTAGATAATTTCCAAACTGCCTGGCTTTGCTGTTGCAACCATTCTTTTAATTCAGCACACACAGGGTTTGTAATTAAATTGTTCACAGTACTATATGTAGACTTTCCTCCGCCCTTTTCTAAATTGTGCGAATTTTCACCGTCAAAATATTCCATCAACTTATTGGAAATTTTTTCTAAATTTCCAGGATAGTGCGACTTATATATTAAACTAGGCCAAAGATTGATTGGTTCTACATTAATCATGATTCAACGTCTAAGTCTTTTTTACTCAAACTAAACTTGTGTTTTGCAGTAATAAATCCTCGCCAATTATATCTGCTAAGTCCGTTTAATCCTAGGATATTTAAAAATCTGTTTTCATCGGCAGAGTCGTATTTTTTACTTACAGCATCTATTGACTCTCGACGAAACGGAATAACTTTAACTAACGGCTCTCCCATTTTTATCAAAGTATATTTTTTTTCAAAAAATGCTAAGTTGATTGGCATGTCATTTAAAATTAAATCAGTGTCTACTATAGCAGGAATAGCTTGATAATTTTTATTTGTATAGTAAATTGGCATCCAGAAACAACTGTATCCATCTAACGTCTTTATGTGCCATGGGTTGTTTATTTTTATAACTAACCTAACGTCAAACTGATCGCCTAGAATTTTTTGATATTGATTTTCTGTATGTACATCGTGGTTGTAATCTAAATTGCTATACTTGATGTAAACATGATCGTCGTCAAAACTAATTTCTATATCACACCAGGCAGAAATAACATATCCAGATTTTAAAAAAGAATTAATTGACGGACATTGTCTTGCTGAAAGCTGGTAACTTTGATTGTTTCTTTCAAACGGGCAAATTTTTCCAACGGGTAAGTCTAAATATTCCTGCGGTAATTTTTGCTCTCCTAGTTCAACAGGTGCGTATTTTCGTATAGCCCAGTCTTTGCAACTAAAAGTAATAATTTCTTTCTTTTTAGAAAATAGAGATTTAATAAATTTAATCATACTTTATTCTATAAATTCGATCCATGTTGACATAATATATTTTGTTCCAGACAGTGGAGGATTTCCTCTATGTGTGTGGGTATAGCAAGCCGGAGAAATAATCATCGTTCCTCGCTTTGGAGGTATTCTAACAGATTGATATAAAAATTCTGTTTCGCCTCCGTGTTCAATATCGTTGAGATACAGTAATACAAATGCTAATCGTCTTGCTGTACCTGTACTTGCATGTTCGCAATGCCATACATGATAACCTTGTCTAGGTTCTGTTTTCTGTATTTTTATAGATTCGCTTATCGCTTGCTTCGACAAAGTGTTTAAAATTCCAAAATCATTAGAATATGATAAAAAATTAGCTCTAACTGACTGGTTAAATTCTGTTAAAATATTGCTGTTAACATTAATAATAAAATCATTAATTTCGTTTTCAAAAAAATACTTTTCGTCGTCCTTGTTAATTTTTAAGGCGCCGTCGTGCTGTTGACGATTAATTGTTCGTCCTTCGGATTGCATTCTTTCAAAGTGAGTAATAGCTCTGTCGCAAAATTCGTCAGTTACAGAATTAGGATAAACTTTTATAAACAAATCATTCATATTTGCTCTTTAAATATTGATATAATGTTGGAGCAGACTCAGCAAGTTCGTTCCTTTGAGCCATGTCTGCGTCCCATTTGTGCCAACATACATCTTTTAAGTATGTTAAGTATTCGGTGTTAGCATTTCTAAACAACGTTCGTTTTAGCAAACTACCGTCAAATGGAAACAGATTCATTCCTGTAGCAATCTGCATAGTGCCGCCCATGTCTACGTCATACAAGTGGGTTACAAATTTCCTATGTATTAAACTATCTATTCCGTAAGTTGCATACACGCCTAATTGCATGTTCTTAGGATAAACACGTTTCTGTACAGCTTGCCAATACGGAGTTTGATCTCTGTGACTCATAGCATAGTGTAAGGCTACAAATTCTGCAAATGCTCTAAAATCTCCTCTACACGCTTCGTTAAAAGAAGTTTTGTCAAATTGACTTACAGAATTTCTGTTAAGTATTGCAACCAGTTTTAATAAAAATTCGTGAACAGTATACAATCCGTTTGATTCTAACGGTTCAATGAATCCTGCAGCTAGTCCAATGCCGCACACATTCTTATGATAAATTTCTTTGTGTATTCCTACACGCATTTTAATATTTTTAAATTCTAAAGAGTCAATAACAGATTTAGGAATTGGAACTTCCCTTTCCTTTTGTAAATATTCTTTAAATTCTTCTAGTGCGTCTTCGTCGGAAATAAATTTATCACTGTACACATACCCGGTTCCAGTACGACTCCATAAAGGGATATTCCAAACCCAACCATTGCCAATTGCAGTACAGTTAGTAAAAGGTTCTAGCTCTGCTTCTTTATCTTGATATGGAATACGTGTGGCCCATGCACTATTATTGGGTAATAAATCGCTATAACTTTCAAACGGAACATTCATTGTTTTGTCTAAAATAATAGATTTAAATCCTGTGCAGTCTACAAATAAATCAGCAGTAATCTGCTCTCCAGTATCTAATAGTAGATATTCGACACCGTCTTCATTGGCTTGTATAGATTTTACTTCGGCAGATATATGCTTTACTCCCTTAGGAATAGAATAACAATCTCTTAGCCAAGCACCAAATTTTGCTGCATCGAAGTGATAAGCAACATCTCTGTCAAAATTCCAACCAGGTATTTCGTCGTTTTTATTATCAATAATTTTATTTTTATTAACTAAAGCCATTGCGGGGAAAAACGTATCAGCAAAGTTTGACACAGGTATTTCAGGATGAAAAGATTTTCTTACATACCAATCGTTAACACCGTAAGGAAAGAATTTACTATCAAATATTGGAACACCAAACGGGTAATGAAATGCACCTGCACCTTCTTTGTAAAAATTGGTAAACTTAATGCTCATTTTGTAACTAGCATCGCATTGTTTCATCCAGTCGTCGTCTTTGATATCAAGGTCATGTAACCATTCGTTTATTTGCCCAATAGTGCTTTCACCTACTCCAACGGTTGGCACATTAGGGCTTTCTATTACGTAAATTTCTTTGTTTGGAAAATTTTTAATTAGAGTAGCAGCACTCATCCACCCGGCACTTCCGCCACCGACTATTACAATTTTGTTTACAGTACCCATACGTTTCCTAAGACAAT
>JACCDO011359322.1_pt1 | contig 41296 bp, 40 predicted proteins | sample 7446101 | NCBI WGS metagenome assembly JACCDO01 (sample SAMN15323440, study PRJNA562643) | freshwater metagenome | isolation source: river surface water | place: USA:Blue River Watershed | collected 2017-08-16 | reverse complement strand
TGATTTCTACTATTTTATTATTAGAGTTATATTCTATAATTATACTTTTTTTATCATCTGATTCATGATGATCATCAAATAACCCAGTTATATCATTAATAAGTTGTGCCCAAGTTGATAATTTTGGTTTTACATATATTACAGTTATGGTTCCAGTTTCCATTTTTTATATATAGTTTCTAATAATATTTTATATTAAAATCAAAATTTTTAACATAAATTATTTTTAGTATGTTTTATTTTGAAAAAAAAATTATTTTGTATTTAATAATATAATTCAAAATGATATTATTAATCTTGCTTGCAATTTTAAGTGCATCATCATATTTTCTATTTTCCAAATCTAAAAAATTAAATAAACGTTTTTACGAAGTTGAAGAGGTTTATCCTGAACTTTACAAAATATATGAACTAAACAACAAAATTGAAAAAGAAGTTAGAAACGTAATGACAAATAAGGATGATTGGGTTGATTGGCCAGAAAAATATCTCTATGATCAAAATAATTCAAGTTGGAAAATATTTCCATTTTATGCATTTGGTACATGGGTACACAAAAATTGTGAAAGATGTCCAGTAATTACTAATTATTTGAAATCGATTCCAGGATTAAAATTAGCTTCTCTATCAAAGTTATCACCAGGACTTAAATTAGAACCACATCAAGGATATGCACAACATTCAAATTATATATTAAGATGTCATTATCCTATAATTGTACCCAAAATGAAAAAATCATGTGTTATCAAACTAGCTGAATCATATGAATCAGCTTTTGAATCCAGATATTATAAAAAATTTAAATGGGTAATATTTGATGATTCAAAAGTCCATTATGTTGAAAATTCAGGAGAATCTGATAGAATTGTTCTATTGATTGATATTGAAAGACCTAGTTTTGTTGAAGTAGGAAAAGTAGTTGGAGGAAACTCAGATGAATTATTTCAATTAGTAAATTATTTCAAAGAAAACCAATAATATAAAAATTGAATAATAATTAAATAGAAATAAAAAAAATTAAAGTAACAAAATGTTTCCTAATTATCAAGTTTATTATAAAGATTTTTTACAAAGAATTAGTGAACTTCCTGAGTCTGTTCAAACAGGTTTAATTTCTCTGTTAAAAATTAGATGTGAAAAAGGTATTTTACCTTCCAAATCTTATTCTGATGATAAAGATTATTATTCTTATGACTATATGATTCCTGAAGATTTAATAGGATTTTTACCAATATTTGACGAATATTTTTATCCTGATCAACTTGTTCATCCAATAATTGAAAATTATGCATCAGATGCTATTCGTGAATATCGCGAAGGGTTTGATTTAATCAAAAACACTGATATTAAAATTTTTAAATCAAATCCATCAATGTTTATTCTGAATTTTAAAAAAATTTCAGACAATATTTTTAATAAATCTAATGACATTTTAAAGTTGTTAACATTGACCAAACGTGTCCAATTCGATAAATTGCTTATTGAATATTATGACAATCAAATTGAACAAAATGATTTAGACAGATTATTTAATGAGTCAAATGAACAAACTTATTCACTAGAAATTTTTAAAAATTGTTATCATAGATTCATTTATGATAAGTTTATGGTCTTTGGTATGAAAATTAATGTAGAACTAGAAAATTATAAAAAAATTTTAGAACAGTACAATATTGTTGATGAAGAACTTAACAACAAAATCAAAAGTCTTAAAATGTCTTCAGAAAAATTTTTAAACCCATATAAAGCATTTGGTATTATTAACTGGATGGTTTTTGCTCACGAATACAAATTTTACAATAAATTCGAAAAAAGTAAAAAACTTATTGAAGGAGAAATTGAAAAATTTATCACTGATAATGAAAAACTATTTGAAGAGGAGCATACATATGAATGTGAAGATGGTGTTTATACTGAAAAAATTAATTCAATCGAAGAATTTTGTAAAGGTATCGAAAATTTTTGTGAACCAATTAGTAATTCAATTAATGAGAAATTAAAGCAAGATCTGGAAAATTTTACTTCAAACGACTTAATCAACAAAAAAAATTTTGTTAATACAAAAGTTAATGAATATATTGATGAAGAAATGGAAAAATTATCAGAATCAATTACTGATGAAAACATCCTTAAAGCAATTAAAGATAATATTTCTTTGAATATGGCAATTAATCAATTATCTTATTCACTTGATAATGTTTTTGAGTCATTAAGTAATATAACCAAATTAAATTATTTCTAATTTAATATATTTTTATATTAAAAAAATTTTTTTATTTAATTAAATGAAGACGTGTGAACGAAACATAAAAAAAACATATGGAATGAAGTGTGGTGTGAGGAGCAACGTGTACCTGTTTTGACTCATAGACCGTTACCATCGACTGCTCAAACTACCTCCACTATTGTGGTAGCAGGCCGAACTGTCTTAAGTACGATCTTTGTATCCCCAGTGAGTGGAAGGGCGTAATTCACGAGACGAGTACCCAGCACCAGACTGACGAGACGAGTACCCAGCACCAGAATGCTGAGATGAGTGAATGGGTGAGGGAGAAGTGCGTGGATATCTGAAGAAGTTACAATCGGTGAAATCAGCAGGGTTTGCCTCGTGGTAGGTCCAGATCGCATCAAGCTGTGAAATAGGGACGAGCATGAGGTGGGTGATTTGATCCGATATACCCGCGACGAATGAGCTCATGATGTGGGCGAAGTTTTCCAGTTTTCCGAACACAGCGACGAAGGCCTTGCCTCTACTCTTGTCAGGGGATCGAGTTTCAGGTGCACGAGTGTATCTGCCCAGAGGTCCAGCACTTCGCACATCTGCGAGGAACGTTTTGCACTTGCCAAATTTCAGGTCGGGGCGCTCTACAATGTGGTCTCTGGGGATGTCGCTCTGCAACTCCTCTCCACATCCTCTGTACGCAGTGTATGCGAGGTCAGGGTCCGATCTCTCAGGAGTCTCAGTGACACCTGGTTGTACATCAGAGCTTGGTGCCTTGTAAAACGGACACAACAGGTAGAGTGCTTCATCCGGACTTGCTTGCTGGATACGGAGGAGTTCATCGATGATGGGACGAGAAGGCATAGTGGCTGATAGGTGAAACTCTTCAACACTCTTCAGCGAACCACCAGGCTCGCTCTTGTAACACGGAGAAGAAGAGGGCATACGTAATGGGGCGGAACGTTCACTACGCTCTGAATGTGTGGGACGTTCACGACGCTCTGAATTTGTAGGAAGTGCGGAAGACGAGGTATGTGCGGACGAATTGAATCCTCGATAAGTTGACATTTTTCTAGCTTGGGCTTCGCTCTGATAATCCAAGTTTTTTAATATTCTATGTGTCAGTAACTCTACTGACAATACCCTAATACTGGGTATATATACTATTACTAGTTAGAGGAACCGATCTAAAAAGAACGGTTGTTTGTGAAAGATGAAAATGGCAACCCAAAGGTGCTAATCTATTTATGAATATTGGCAACTCAAATAATCGTTTTTTTCAATTTTTTGTAATATAATAAAAAATTGATTTTTATCATACTACAATTGATATATACCATAATTATCTAAGATGAATCTTTCTAATATACAAATATCATATAAATTGTTTGATTATTTTAATTCAGACAATACACATATTGATTCTGAAATTATTAATCAACTACTTATGAATATTACCACAGATTATCCTATCCACTATGATAAATCAATTATAAATGCGGATAATTGTGATAAATTTGTAATAGCTCTTGAAAAAATTAAAAGTATTTTAAAAATTAAGCTTTCAAGTCTAAATCAATCTAACATAATGGAAGAATTTACTTTAGGTGATATACTTCATATAATTAAAAAAGAACATTATCACCAAAATATGGATACTTCAAATATTTATACAGCTTATCCAGTTAAAAAAAAAGAATCAAAAGCTTCATGTGGATTTCACAAAGAAAGTTTATTTGAACATTCTGTCCTTGCAATGTGTTATTCAATTTTGAAAGCAATTATAAAAAAATCGAATACAGATGAAATTTGGATTGCAGGATTAACTGGATTACTTCATGATGTTGGCAAAGTTAACACCTTATGTTTATATGGAAAAGAACATTTAGGATATCCATACCATGGATCTTATGGAAGTGCAATTTTAAGTCAATACGGATCTATAAAATTGTTTGAAAGTATTGGAGGATCTGATGTTTGGGAAAGTATTTGTAGAACGATTCAAACCCATATGTGTTCATACCATACAACTGAAATTAATGAATGGACAATTAAAAGAAGAACTATAAGTCAGATTGAAACTCCTCCTGTTAAAATCATTTCTGAAAATCTATCATGGGGTGATTCTTTTGGTAAAATTTCAGAAATAACTGATATTGATAAATTTGTCGAGACAAGAACAGAATATAACAACTTTATTAACCAAGAGTTTGATGTAAAAAGTTTTATGGAATCAAATAAATATGTAGTTCCAGTATTTTTTATTAGAGGATCAAGTGGTTCTGGTAAAACAAATTTTGTTGCAAATAAATTACTTCCATATTTGTTAAAATATTTTTCAAGTGAAATGATTGAAATAATATCAAGAGACGAAATTATGGCAGAAACAACTTCAAAAAGGTTGAATACAAACATAACAAAGTTAAGACCAACAGGATCAGAATATAAAGATTTATATGAAAAATTCAGAGAATTAAAATTGTCAAAGTCGGTTAATGACGAAATTAAAAAGAGAATATCAATTACTATTTCTCAAGGAAGAATCCCAATTATTGATTCTTGTATTTTATATTATGACGGAATTATCTCTTGTATACCAGAAAATATTTCAAAAGGATTTATTATAGCAATTGATTGTGTTAGAAATCATCCATACAATATCTCAGATGCAGAGAAAAATGGAATGGTTGAATCAGATTTAGAAAGTTTTTACAAATTCAGAAATCCACTTAAATGGATAAGTGATGGAATAAAATTAACTATTTTGGATTCAATTTATACACATAATCATCCTGAAAATTTACCCAAATATCTACCTCAATTAGTTTTTTCTTATGGATGGAATGATGAAACAGATTGTGGATTTAACATGATGAGTACAGTTTTAAAACCAGTTGTAGAATATTTCTCTCAAGTAATTTATGAAATTAATACTGATAATCTTGACATCATTCAATATGTTAATTATCTTTATAAAAAATTTGGTTTAGATGGGATGAAAGATGTATTTAATTCTCAGTACTACAGAGTTACTGATTCACATCAAGAACCAAGAATTTTACGTATGAATTATTTGGAACACAACAGACTTTGGAGACCAAAATGGAGTCGTCAAACTAGAGGAACTACATTTTATTTGGATGAATCAGACAATTGGATCCCAATAAAATTTTTGCTTGAGAGAGGAACTGAGGCACTAACTGGCCTACATGTAAAAGATGGAATTACTGCTACTGATAATATTGATATTGGAACTGAAAAATCAAATTCAATTGAGGACTTAATTGCAAGTTTAGCACATTTAGATAAAGATCAAATTAATCTAATTGTTAGACTTGTCTTTAATCAAGAAATACCTGAAGGACTGGCATTAACATTCAAAAAAGATGGATCACTTTTAGGTTGTACTATTTATAAAAATAAAGTAATTGAAAACTTTATTAAAAACTTTATTGCTAATTCAGGCGATGAACTTGCAATCTTAATTATGAAAATGTGTGGAGAACTTAATTTACCTCTAATGGTATTTTCAACTCAATCAACTATAATTGTTGGAAATCAAATGCATGATTATACAGTTCATGCACTTCTTGCTTCACTAGTACTTGGTGATAAAGAATTAGAAGAACAATTTACAGGAAAAAGTTATATCCAAGCATTTGAAAAACATGGACACCAGGTGCTAACTTCAATTCATAAATTATTTTCACAGATTGATGAATATCTTGATATTGAATCTGATGATACTATAACTTTGAGTATGGAATCAATATGTGCAAATCGCAAATCAGTATTTGAAAACGCAGTTACTCATACTGAATTAGCAATTTCTTATGATTCAAGTTCAATTACTATACTCGGAGTTAGTTTATCCAATAGTTCCCGAGTTAAATATTTACCTCATTATAAATTTACATCATGTATTAACGACTGTGGACTTTTAGAACCAGCTTATTGGTTTTTCTCACATACTGAAAATGTTAACAAATTACTTACAGATTTACATAATGTAATATTTGGTAAAATAACTGAAGAAAAGTTTTACCAAATTAATCATCCATCAAATATTACATCTAATTGGGAGAAAATAGTTGATTATGAAGGTTTTGTCTCATACTCTATGGTTCTAACCTCAAACTCAACATTAAATTACAATAAAATTAAAACGAGTCCTTATTATGATTTACACAAGTTGAGAAAAGAAAAAATGAATTGGATTTTAGAATTGGCAGAAATTCCAAGTGTTATTAAAAGATTCCCAATGTGTAAGGAAGTTAAGGCATTTTATTCAGATTTAGGACTAATTGAAAAACTTGTTAATCTTATTTTAGAAAAAGCACTTGAGCCAAAATCTATCTTATTTAATAGTTTAAGCGAAAAAGCTAAAATATCTTTTGGTAAGCAAACAAAACAAGTTCAAATTAAAATGTTAATCAATTCACCAAATGGATTTAGTAAAATTGCTTACGAATCCTTGTCTGAAATTTACAAAATTACTGGTTCAAATACTGATTCTGACTTTAAAGAAGAAGTTAAAGCCATGATGAAAAAGTTACTAATGGCATCTATTGATATTTATGATTTAGAAAAATTAAAGTCTGAAGGTATTGTTGATGAACTATTTTTGTTAGTAAGAAAAGGTATGAATATAACTATTTAATAAATTAAAAATAAAAATTGATTTCTCTAATAATTCATAGGTCTATAATTAAATTTAGATTATCTATATAATATATAGAAATTATATTATCCCAATGTCAAGTTTTGATATCAACAAAATCAATAGAATTACAAAGCAAGTAATTGAAGGAAGTAATCCTTCTGAACTAGAAAGTATTAAATTGGAATCACATCCAAAATTTTACAAATCAAATGAAAAAGTTCATCGTGAGCAAATTAAAGAATTAATAAATAAATTTAAGCTATCTGATAAAAAGAGAAGTTATGTATTATCTAGAATTTCTTTTTCCAATCCAAATATTGTTGATATTGACCTTTGCATTACAAGATCAGAACCTGACAAAATTAATTTTTTCTTTGTAGGGAAAGATCTAGCTGCTTGTTATACGTTTCTTCCTACTTATAACGTTAATATTGGACATAAGACAATTAAGATATATCCAAGGACTGGATCTTATCATGCAAAGTTTTATCCTGAATGTGTAGAAAAACATATCATAGAAATTGCACTCAATTTGAGAATGTTAGAACTATATGCAAAAAAACAAAATATGACTACAGGATCAATGTTAAAAGCAGACAGATTATTAGGTTCAATAATTCCAATAGTAATACCAAGGACATTTATTTCTTGGAGAGAAATTGCTCTTCCTCAAGAAATTAATTCCCAAGATAACCCTGTTAAAATTAAGGAAGGACAATTCTTTTACGGGAAAAACGGTGTTACTAGTGGAAGAACTGGATGGATGTTAAATTTATTGTTTCAAAAATATCCTCATTATAGTGAAATTTGTTGTCCGTATATTTTAAAGACTTGTGATTTTACTAGATTTATTGCATCAGATTATACATTTGCAATGACATCTTGGTTTAAACATTCTAGATTCATTATTAAAATTAACAAAGAGTCTATGGTAAATTTATCAATGAATAAATGTATTACATCAATAGTTTCAAATGAATCAGTGGAAGTAAATGAATCAGTGAAAGTAAATGAATCAGTGGAAGTAAATGAATCATTAGAAGTAAATGAATCATTAGAAGTAGATGAATCATTAGAAGTAGATGAATCAGTAAAAACAGATACAGAAGATAACGTTGAAGAATATGACGAGTCTGATGATTCAAGTTTACTAACAGATAGTACATTAGACAGTGAAAAAATAGAATTAGCAAAGAGAAATATGTCCAAGTACGAAATTTGGATAGTGGATCCTTGGATGAAGAAATTACCTTACGATTTAAACAATAAGTTGTCTGAAAAGAATAGTCCAGAACTCGTCATTAAACTTTTAAATAGAACTATCAAAGATCAAAATAATGAAGGTTCGTGTGTTTTATGTTCTATTGCTAGACTTATTTATTTGATGTCATCAATTTATCAAGAAAGTAAGGACCCTACTATTCCTCCAGGTTCAAATTTAGAACTAGAATTTATTAAAAATTTAAATACTCCTCTACCAGATTTTTATGCTTATTTGGCAAAATACTTATACAGAAAAACTACTATTTAATATTTTATATAAAAAATAATAATTATTACTAAAAATTTTTTTACAAATATCTAGAGTTCCATCCATATTCATAAACTACACCATCTACAGTGTAAACTTTATATCCAATTGTATAATTCTTTTCAGTTCCTGAAATTGAAACTAAACCAAAATTATTTACACCACCTATGAAAGATCCTGGAACCTGGTATGGGTTGTCATTTGGATTATTACGTGGTTTAGATCCAATTGCAGAATTTCTAATTTCTCTTATTATTTGATTTGTTTGTGGATTGACTGCAAATTCTGAAACATCTGATTGATGTGATTCCCCACATAAAAAGCAAACATTTCTTAATCCTAAAAATTTAATATGTGAGAAAATAATATCTCTCTCTTCAGGACAAAATACAAAAGTATCATTTATTGATGCAAACATACTTTTACCGACAGATACAAAACATAATGCTTCAGTTCCAAAATTATCTTCAACATTTGATAAACAATTTAATAGAAATTCAACTTGTTTAGGTCCTAGTATTGTTCTAAACACATTATTACCAATTCCAGTATAATCTGGATTGTATGTTTTTTTAGAAACATCATCAAGTAAAATAAATGTAACATTTTTAACAGTGAATGATGCACATCTTATATCATCATAAACTTGTTGGATGGGGAAATTATCTTTCATAATATTTCTTAACAACTCAATATTTGGTGCATTATCCATTGTATCATTATAACCAAATTCATGATCATCATTTGAACATACCCATGTATGATTTGACCATATATTTTTAATTGGTTCAAATGATTTTAATTGATCATATGCACCTTGTGATGCAAATCTTGATGTAATATTTAATGGTTCTTGATAAACTATGTCTCCAGAAGAAATAATATATTCTGGATTTTCTTGACGTGCAACTTCTGCTAATTTAAAATAAGTTTTTATATCGGGATTTCTATATCCTGGTAAACTGTAACAAGAACTTATTATAAATTTAATATCAAGAGTACGATCTAAATACTTTGGTTGAAAACTATAATCACGATAATCTGGAACTTTATAATATTTTTTAAATAAAGTTTTTCCACAATAAGTTTTTACCTTTAAAAGTACATAAGTTATTATATCTGAATCAGGTTGATTCATATAATAAAAAGGTCCAAATTCTATCTGATTAAATCCATTTATTTTAGTTTGTTGACTTGCTAATTTTTTTACAACAATTTGATTATTTAAAACATAACCAAATTCTGGATATATTGTTCCATCATTTATAAAATTAAAATTATAACCAACAGAAAAAACATCAGTTAAATATCTTGTAGGCTCATTTTTAATATAATCTTTGTCGTAAGATGTTTCATAAAAATTAATACTTTCCATTTTTTATTTTATATGTAATTATTAATCAAAATATTTATCAATAGGAGGAAATATAATATATCTGAGAATTGATTCTTTATACTATAAAGTATAATACCTATAGTATATATATACTAAAAATTGAATATACAAATGAACTGATGGTTGTACTAAATAGTAATAGTCTTTGTTCATCAATACAAGTAGAAATTATTATATTAAGCATGAAATCGGATATATCATATCATTTGGGTATAGTAATCAAAGAATATAGGTTATATCCATATTTTGTAGGAATCCTTGCCTTTGTTGGAACCATGAGTTACCTTAACTATATGGAAACTCTTGTTCTAACCTCGTTGTCTAGTTCTAATTATAAACAAACCTTGATTAAACTTGTTGTTATCAACTTTGCTTACAAAATATTACTTGGAACCTCTAAAGAACATTTTCAAAATAAGGTGTTTTTTCCAAAATACAAAACTAGTATTGTTAGCTATCTGTCAAAACTCATGATTGGAGTTGATCCAAAATACTTAGAATCTCAAGGTAAAATTCACATGATTATACCTGATGGATCTAAAGCATTGGAAAATTTAGGCCTTAATATTCTTGGGGTAATTGAACCTTTTTTCAAGATTACAAGTTCTATGATAGCTCTTGGAAGTAAAGTTAAAGCTGAAGCAATGATTACTATAGCATTTGCTCTTGGATTTTTTTTCACTGTTGGTCTTGGAGTGCTACGTTTTGATTATGTTGGAAGAAAAAAACAACAAACAGAAATTAATACACATTTGGATATTATCAGAAATTTATGGGAGACTTATTTGGTCTACTACTTAAATGGTGTTGGATCTAACACTATTAATGAAATTACAATTCAAAATCAAAATGCAGATAAGCTAGCACTTAATCACAAAGCAATTGCTTATTCATTTTATTGGGTACTGGATTGGGTGCAATTTTTATTGTCTGCTGTTTCAACTTATTTTGTTATGGAATATAAATCTACTGATATTATTGAAGTTTTTGCTATGTTCTACATAATTAGTAATGTTTATAATACTGTTTGGTGGCTCTTTTGTACAGTCAGAGATACACTAACTTCAACAGCTACATGGGGTACAATCGAATTATTTATAGAAGAGTATGAAATCAGAAATGAATCCAATCTTGTTGAATTAAAGGACCCATCAATAATTTTTAGTAATTTTTCTGACCCAAATATAACAGAACTTAGACTTTATGCTGAATCAGGAGGTGGTAAAACCACATGGATGAGTAGAAAGGTTGTTCAACTTATGAAAACTTATAAGGATGGTGGTTGGTTATATCTAGATCAAAGAATGAAGTTACCTCAAGATCAAAGAACAATTCGTCAAGTAATGTTTGATTACATTTATAAGCAAGTAGATCATGAACTATTTGATATAACATTATGTAAATACGCCAATTTATTAGGATTATCAAATATAATCAATCCATCAAATTTAGAATCAAAATTTAACAAGCCTAGTGGTGGCGAAGAAAAGAGAATATTAACCCTTAGAGCATTTTTACCTATATTACTTGAACTTACCGATATCAAAATTATTTTTAATGATGAGATTACTGCTGGATTAGACTATGATAACTGGGTAAAAGTTAGAAAACTTATCCAAGAACTTAAATCTAAAGGTATAAAATTTGTAACTATAGATCATCATGATTTTGACGCTCCAAAGCTCCAAGTCAAAAAGAAAACATATAAATTAAAATCAAATAAAATATCTAAATCTTCAAATGATTTTATTGTTCGTATAGGAAAATATTTTACAAATAGAGATGATAAAACTGATGAAAAACCTGAAGGAGTTTTAGTTTGGATTGATGGATTAGAAACTGAACCAGTTGATCCAGTTGAACCAATTGATCAAATTGAAAACACAGAGTTAGATGATTCAAGTTCAGATCCAAATTCTAAACTTCTTGAAATGGTATAAAGAAAGATGTTGACCAAGCTGATTTTTAACTTATAATTATTGAAAATAAGTATTTTTTTATATATAGAATTTATATCAAAGATATTTTTAATGCAAACAGATAATTTTCAATCAAAATATTTAAAATATAAAAAAAAGTATATTGAACTTAAAAACCAATTACAAATAGGTGGACAAGATGAAGACTCTACTGAATCTAATGAATCTACTAAATCAGTTGAAAATGATGTTGAGGATATAGTTTATTTGGAAAGTTTTGAAGGAGGTGGAAAACCTAAATTTTTATCAAATGATAATATGAAATTAATACCAAAAAAATCAACTTCAAAACATTATATAAAATTAAAATTTCCGAACATCAGAATTTCCCAATGTGAATATTCAGAAGGTCCAGTTGGTTTAACATTTATAGACTTTAAATCTGGTGCTAAAGTTTGGATGGAAGCAAGAGGTGGATATCCTGGATATATAGACTGTATATCAACTCATGACAAACATATGATTTCTGGAATTAATATTGCTGGAGGATCTCTTCTTGGATTAGAATCCACTACTGGACTGACTGCAGAAGAATTAAAAAGTACAGGATATAAAAGATGGCCTGGATATAATGGAGCAATTATTTTTTCAGGAAATTTAAATGAAAATAGAATTTATCCAGACAAAGAGTTGGGTAGATTCGCATTTTCCCAATCTGATAACAAACTTTATAATGGTCAAGTTGGAGCAGGTCTTTCTGCATCACATGGTCAGGGCTGGGGATATCGTGAAATTGGTGGTGTTAAAATTTTAGCATTGTGTGTTAATAATGCAATTGGTGTGGTTTATGAAAATGATAAGCGAATTCAATTACCAAGATGGTCTGGAAATAAAAAATATTTGTTAGACAAAGTTAAATTAAATAAAAATACTACTATAATTGTGATTATTACTAATTTGGAATTGGATAATGATGAACTTAAACAATTAAATCAACAAGTTAATGTTTCAATTGGAGAATCAATTAGACCATTTAATACATTTGCAGATGGTGATATCCTATATACATGTTCTACTTTAAAGGTTAAAAAAAATTTTAAAGTCTGGGAAAAAATTAAATTTTTTGATGAATGTAGTCAAGTACTTAAGGAAGCAATTTTAAATTCAACCAAATAAATTATTTTTGATTTTTATGTTTAGTTAATATATTTGAAAAAAGTTCATATCTATTAGATGAATATGTTAATAACACACTTAAAATAGGTCTTTGACATATTGAACAATCATCAATATTTTGTTTATACATTTGATTCATACATGATTCGTGAAATAGATGTTTACATTCAATACAAACAATTCTATCATTTGGATTATCTACTTCATCCAAACATATCGCACATGTTTTATCTTTAATAGTATTTTCTAATTCCTTAATCTTATTATAATCATGTAAAACAAAATTTTCTATTTGTTCAATAATAAAGTCAGAAACATAAACATCAACTTCATTCAAATATATATTTATATCAGATAAATATTCTAGCTTTGGAATAATCATTTCCTTTTTTTTACCAACTAAAATATAATATTCATCATTATCTATGTTATAATTTATAATTGAATTGTGTTTACCTAATTTATAATATATCGTTCTAGTCCACATCAAAATTATATATTGTTTCTCAATTGGATTTAGATTAACTGATTCATTAAAACATCTGATAAAAAATTTGTATAAACTATCTTGATCTACATTAACCACATCACATATTAAAGTGTAGTTATTATTAATATATGTATTATCTAATCTAAAAATATCAATTGGTCTTAAAATGAATATCCAATTATAATAATATTCAATATAATATTTTATTTCTTTAAAATCTAATTTATATTTAGATACCACATCTCTTTTTCTCATATAAAAGTATAATTTATTTAGATAAAATAAAAATGTATTATAGTAATCATCATCTAGTCTAGAATTATATTCTTTTATTATAGTGTTTATAAATTGTGAATTCTTATCTGAGACAATATCAGACAATAAATCTAGAGATTTTATGTTAACAGGTTCATGGTTAAATATATAATATTCATTATTATCCAAATTTGGTAATTTTTCTAAAATAATTTTTAACCACAACATTGATGTATGATAACTTTCATTTATATATGAAGAATGAACAAATAAATCATATATTGATATATTTCTATAGACATTGTCTGTCTGTACATTAATTGGATACAATGAATTTAAAATAATTTCATCTTCAATTAATTTACTTATAAACTCATAATATTCATTTGTTATTAAACCTAGTCCATCATAATCTTTATTTTCTAATAATAACTCAACGTCATATTTAGTTTCTAAAACTAGAGAGATATAAACAATATATCTATAATTAAATGTTGTTTTAACATGTTTGTCAGATATCGGATAAATATATTTGATAATTTTATATATTAACTTTGGTTGTATATGACCAAATAATAATATTATAAGTATCTTTTCATTTAATTTATCATAGTTACTATCTAAAATATATTCTCCAACTGATTCATAAAATTTCTCTAATAATAAAAATTTATTACACTCATTAGGTAAATGATCCCATGTACTTTCTATAGTTTTATATTCTTCAATAATAAAATCTAAATCTTTATCAACAAGTAATTCTTTTGTTTTTTTAATTTGTTTCCAAGTTAAATTTGTTTTTTTTACAAATTTACTTAAAATATTTTGTAAGTCTATTTTATTTTCAAACCCTGTCATTAATTTTATATAATATTGATTTAATTATACTGTTTTATTTTTTAGTAAAAAAATTTAAGAATACTATAATATTATTGATTATTATTTAATGTGTTGGAAATGTGCAAATAATTTATCACAAGAAGAAATAATTCAACAAATGGATTCTATAATAAAAATACCAATAACTTCTTTTGATAAGTTTAACACTACAAGTGTAATTATAATTTTATATTGCAATTTTGGATTATTTGGAGAAATCTGTAGAGAAAAAAGTTTTGGAATTATGGATAAATTTATTCTTTATCTCAAAACTAAAAAATTATGGTATATGCCTGATACTGGTATAGAACCAATGTATCATCCTGATTTAATTAAAAAAATATATTGGTATGCTAAAAATTATGATTTTGATTATACTAAAATAAATGATCAAGAATATATACATAATGTATTGGAATATTTATCAATAAAATTTGTTATATGTGAAAAAGAATTAGAAGATACAATTATCTACAAACTAAACAAATTTTTTTCAAAACCAATTTCAAAAAATAATGAAAATTATCATTATGGTATTGGGTTTTTTCTAGGAATTAGTATTGGTTTAATCATTGTAAAAAAATATTTTAGTTAAATATAATAAATATAAAAATTAATGTACAAATTAAAAACATATAAGTTTTGATGTATACACAAGAAATAGTTAAATTAGTTAATCAAATTCCAAGTTCATTTAGGATTAGGACATGGGTATCTAGTTTTTTTCTTGGTGCAGGATTATGTTATTCTATTGAAAATAAAAAATATTCACATATTCCTTTGATATGTATTGTTCCAACAATATATTCAGGATATCAATTATTTAAAAATAGAGTTGAAGTTAGAAATTATCTTACAGATTATAATAAAATAAATTATTATAATAGTTTAATGCCAAAAAAAATATAGATTAACTTTAATATTGATTTTTTTATAAAATATTGATTTTTTATAAATATATATATTTTTTATATAATATAAAATGGATAGTTCAAATTATTCAACAGATCCTTTTGCAAATGCATATTCTGCATATATAGCAGGTTCAAGTTCTGCAAATTCTAGTTCATATTCATCAAATCCATCAGATACATATTCTACATACAAATCAGCTGAATATTTAGCAAAAGAAGATTATGGAATGGAATTTGTTGGTGGAATTGGTGGACATTGGACACAACCAACCAAAGGAAATTTATCAGAAGCAGCAGAACTTATGCAATCAATTGCTGACTTAAGAGTTCAACAAGCTTATCAAAATGGAAGAAGTGGATTTGATTCTGGACACTTGAATGCATGGAATGCTGCTGAAGAATCTGCTAAAAATATCAGAGAATTAATTAGAAAATCCAATTTAACTAGTTCAAATAATTCAGGAGGTTCATCTAGTTATTCAGGTTCATCAAGTTCATTAAATTCATCATTTATGTCTTATTCAAATTCTGGAGAAAATTGTACATCTGCAATTTCTTACGCATATAATACTAATTCATATCCATCCAGTTCATCATATCCTTATGAACATATTAATTCTCCGTATTTCCCTGGTCCTTATCCAAGTATTAGAGAATTAAAAAAAAATATGGATATGGTATATGATAGTTATCAAAGAGAAACTGATTTTTGGAAAAAACAAGAATTACAAAAATATGTAGATTCAACAAGAAAAACTTATTATACTGTGTTGAGTTCTAATAAATATCGTGATTAACCTATTTTTATATAAAAATTGTAATTTTATATAAATAAATAATAACATTAATAAAATATCTAATGTACAATCTTTTTATTCAAGGAGATACCCCAAAAATACTAAATTTATCAGCTAGTTACGAAAACATTTTAAATGGTCTAGATGCTATTCTTGAATTACATAATAAAGAACCCATGGGTCTATATCACTTAATTAAAGAAGGAGAATCTCACCCAAACTCTACAATTGCCTCACTAAAAGATAATTTCGTTTATGATTTTGAACGTATTCCTGATGAATATATTAATATTTTTGAAAAAGTTAGTTTAACTGGAAAATACAGATTTATCCAAATATTTATTAAACCTGAAACTGAAAAAATATCAAAATTAAAATATTTTGCTGAAACAACACCAACGAATAAGTTTAATTTAATTTCAATTAATACTGACGGAATATGGGGCGAAACAAGAAAAATAGTTGCAGATTTATTATTTAATCCTGATTCTAAATTAAATTTATGGTGTGAAAGATTTAAAATTGATATTCATTATGATGATATAAATGTACAAATGCAATATCCATTATATCTTTATTATCAATCTGGTTTTGATGAAAAACGTAACTCAGAAAACTTGTTTAAAATGTATAAAGAAGAAATGAATTACTATGTTACAAAATATAATAATTATATGAAAAAATAATTAAAAAAATTTACAGTTTGAACTGTTTCTTGAAAAACTGAATAATTTCAAATTCTGATGGATCACTTAAATATTCTTCTGAATTTCCACATGAATAAAATTCTTTAAAGATCAATTCCTTGATTAAAGTCCAAGGCGCAGTTCCATAATTAACACTGTCTTTATATACAATAGCAAAATTTTTAGCCTTAGTTGTTAAATTCTCAATGTAAATTGTTTCTTCATTATTTGTAAATCTAAATTTAGATCCAAAGTTTTCTCTCAAAATTTGAACAACTCTTTCAATACTAATACCGTAATTTTTTCCTCGCACAGGAATAGGACTAAAAAATTTTAAATTGTTAGGTGTTTCCATATTTAATGTATAAATTATTTATTACATATTTAGTCTTTAATAAAATAAATTTTCAATTTTTTATTTAGGTGTATATTCTTTATTCGCATTGTCACGAATTTTTTTATTCTTTTTATAAGCATTGGTATCAAAATCCTTATCTAAATCAACCTTCAAACTATATTTTGCATAGGTTTCATAATATATACGTGCATGTTCTAATGAAATATATTTATTTGTATTTGGATATTTAAGATTTGTGATCCTTTTGAAACATTCATCAGGATTGTCTATATATTTATTTATGATATATTTTAGTTCCTCATAAAAAATATCTTCAGTTGACATAATATTATTTGTGATAAATAATATTTTTTTAAATTAAAAATTTATTTGAAATTAAATTTATTTTTTACAATGAACGTCTTTAAACAGTTTTGAATTAAAATTATAAGCATTTGCAGTAAACTCTTTGTCTAATTTAAAATCCTTACCTAATTTTGCGTACTTTTCATAAAAGAATTTTGCATGTTCGTATTGAATATATTCTTTTGAATTAGGATATTGATATTCTTGTAATTTACTAAAGCATTTTTCTGGTTCATTAAAATATTTCTTTACTGTATCATAAATTACTTGGTGAATATTGTCATCAGTAAGCTGAGGCATTTCTATATTTATTATAATAAATTAATATTTTAAATGTTTTTATTATATATAATTGCAAAATAAAAGCCAACCAGTTATAATTATTTTTATTTAGATTATAATATGGAATCAAAATCAGAAAAAATTATTCAAGATATTTTTTCTCAAAATGCATTTAAGTCTCTTGACAAAACTAAAATTCTTTTAAGAAAAAATCATGTAGAATCAATAAATTCTCATAATCAAAATATACTTACAAGTATAGAGGTTAAACCAAAATCACATTGTGAACAAACAATTAAATGCATTCCACCTGAAGGAATCATTATTAAAAAGTCAGGAAAATATGTATTAGCAAATAATATTAAATGGCACAACAAATGTCATAATGTTGCTATAACTATTTGCGCTAATGATGTTGAAATTGACTTGGGAGGTAATTATTTAAAATGTATTGGGTCAAACAAAAATAAAACTATAGGTATTTCTTCAATTGGAAACAATAATATCACTATTACAAATGGGTTGATTGATTCAATGTCCTATTATGGAATTCATGTAGTAGGATGCTGTCATCTAAAAATAAATGAAGTTGTTGTTAACGGAATTTGTTTAAATGATTTGGATACAAGGTTATTAACTCCTTCTGGTATATTTGTTTCTAAATCTGAGAAAATACTTATCAATAAATGTGTTTGTTCTAATTTTTTGGTTAAAACTGATTCATCTGCTGGTATTCAATTATCCGAATGTACTCATGGTGTTATAGTAGGAAGTAAAGTTAATAATATTATTAATTTAGATGGAGCAGTTCAAGGTTTTTCTTTAATATTATGTGAAGATATTAAGACAATTAAATGTTTAAGTGTAAAATTAAAATCTGTTTTCAATGGCAATATATTAACTACTGGACATACTGTTCTAGGGTTTTGTCCAATTTTGTCACTTGATTTAATTTATCACAAATGTAAAGCTATTGACTTGGTAGGTGCATGTGACGATTGTCATGGCATGTCAGTATTTCTTAATATAAATATTCAGGTTAATAAATTTAGTGCTGAAAATATATATGACGGAGTTACAAAATCTAATTCAGGAGCGAAAGCAACTGGACTTGAAGTTTATGGAGTAAATGTTAAAATAACAAATTGTCGTGTTAAAAATATTATTGCTATTAATCCTCAAGATAAACAATCTAGTGGTTTTTCTGCTGCTGGTGAATTAATTGAATTTAAAAATTGTTACGCTTCAAATGTTAAAGTTGTTAACGAAAAAGGCAAAACTGATAAATCTATTGGATATGGATGTGGATTTGGATGGGCACCCGATCCAAGACCAGAATTTTCTAACATTCATGCAGTTAACATCCTTTATTATAAATCAAAAGCTGAAAATTGTCAAGTTGGTTTTGACACATGGAATCATATAAATTCTGTTTGGAAAAAAGTTTTATGTTGTGAATGTGAAAAATGTATTTATGTTCAAAACTGTTGTACAAGAACTATATCATGTAATCCCTGCTCTGAATGTAATCCTTCAATTACTACCACAATTATTAATGTAGCTTCTGGAAATAAATTTATTAATGGATCAGATTGTGAATCATCAAGTTCATCAAGTTCATCAAGTTCATCAAGTTCAACATCTAAATCACATGGTTGTGGTTGTTAATCATAAAAATTAATAATATATTATTATCAATCCATCATTACCTCTACCACCTGGAGAATAAAAAAGCGCTGAACTATTACCTCCTCCACCTCCTCCACTACCTGTTGTATATGTAACCCCATTATAAGTATAACTATTTCCTGGAAATGTTCCAACGCCACCAAAACCATAACCACCACACCCACCAGTATCTGCTGTAAAAGTAGTAGTACCATATGCACCAAAAACACCACCACCTCCAGGAACTAACACCGCAGGATTCGTGGTAGAATTTCTACCACCAGCTCCACCTCCTCCTCCAAATTTAAATATTGTTCCAGTTCCGTCTTGAAATGTATATGCAAAACCATCATTACCATATCCATTTCCAGTTGTTCCTGGAGGATCACTCTGAACATTTGCTATAAAAATATCACGTTGTCCACCATCACCTACAGTACCTGCATTTGAATTTGTACCTTTTGCACCAATTGAATTTTGTGCTGCACCACCACCACCTCCTCCACCAGTTGCACTATAAGTAAAACCTCCTCCTGATTTTATGATTCTAGTAGTTCCACCAGCAGATCCACTTTCTCCATTAAAATCTCCAGATGTAAATCTACCACCAACACCACCTGCTCCTATGGTAATTGTATAAGTTCCTGAGTTCATAGTTACAGGTCCTACTGTTGTAACTGCACCGCCTGCACCCCCACCTTCATATCCAAGACCTGAACCCCCACCACCACCTCCTCCAACCAACACAAGATATGCATTGTTAATTGTTGATGAAACTGTATATGTAGTAGAGACAGAAAAAATAACATATGTTTTACCTGTAACTGTTGTGGTAGCACTAAATGGATTGTAATTATAATCTCCATATGTATATAAATTTTGAAATTTACTATTTAAATCAGTGGTACCAACTAAATAATTTGTAAGGTCAGCTTTAATACTTGTTCCATCCCATGGTTGAAAAACATCTGCTAAATCATAAGTTGTTCCACTAATTACTGTTTGAAAACCAGTTACTGGAGTTGATCCAGAAGTTTTTTTTTTAAATATATATACCAAATCTTGTCCGTTAACTTTAAATCCTGTTTCATTCATATGTATAATATTATATACTTTTTTTTTAATTTACTTAAATTTTTCGAATTTAAAAATTCTTTAATTAATTCATAGATTTACATGAAGACTTTGATACTTAATAATGATACATTTAATTTTAATGTCAAAAGTGTAAGATGGATAATTTTCAAAGATATAAATTAAAATAAAAGGTAATTTTAACAACCGATAGATTATATACCTTCATATATTCGAATATTATATATTGATACAGACAAATTTGATCAAAAAATTAAATTATGAGAATTTTCCAAAATCACTTAAAACTATAAATTTTTGTAAAGAAGCAAATTCTCATAATTTAAATTTTTATAAAAAATTGATATTTTATATTATTGTTATTTCTAAATAAAAAAAAATATTATATATACAACACAGTTATTAAGATGTCTAGTATAGATTATTGTATGGCTGCAAATGAAGTAGTATACACAAGGCCAAGTGTAATTGTAGAAAGAAAGCCTATTGATGAAAATTTATACAAAAATACTAATTGGTTGTGTGATTTTAAACGTCCAATTATTCAACCAATGACTAAGTATCTTGAAGTTGACAAATTTGCTTTATCACATACACATTTTGAATGTATTGTTGAAGGTGGTATCACAAATGTAATTCAAAAAATAAGAAATATTTGTGGACAAATGCAGTTACAAATTAAGCCAACCACTTGGAACCCTTTTAGGTTTGATGCAATGATATTTTATCCAAATTCTCCTTATATTTGTAAGTTTACAATTGAAGTTCTTCAGTTTGAATATTCTGAAGAAAAATCATTTGTAATTGATATGAGTGTTAAAAGTAATGGTACTCTTGGTTTCGCGAATATTTTTAACGAATTTAAAGAAAGATTTATTAACGGAATATATGTCCAAAATGAACCTGTTCAACAAAATACATTTCCAATGATTAAAACTATTAAATCGAATAATGATTGGATTGATCTAGTTAAGGCCTTAGATGAACTTCCTATTACATGGTCTTATTATAGTTCAGTCAATGTAATTTATAAAAACTCACCAGCTCCCCCATTCGTAATTAGAAAAATTATTAGTAAGGCTACAACTCATCCTTTTGCACTAGGATTAGCACATATTCTTGAACTTACTGAATCAAGTTACTCATTTAATGATGATAATCTACTAATAGAAGGTATAAGTGTATACGAATGGATTGATATTGTAATTAAAGTAATCGAAGGAAAAGATGATATATCACTTAACGTTGGAATTAAATTGCTGATTAAAATTGCATCCAAGTCTGATGTCGTAAAAAAAATTATTCACGAAATGTTCAGTAATTATCCAAGAATTATGGATATTATTTCACAAATGAAAAAGTCTGATTGGAATGAAAATCATGAACTTGCAAGAATTTTTGAAACTATTATAGAAAATTAAACATAATACAACAAAATTTTTTTTATCCAAGTATTTGTTAATATAAAAATTGATTATTATTATTTATAATACACATATTATAAATTTTTTATCATAAATCAAAGTATGAAAACTCTTATTCTTAATAATAACAATTTTCATTTCAACGAAGAAAATAATCAGTGGATTATATCAAAAGGAATTACTAAAATAAAAATTAAAGAAAATTTTAATAATTCACTTGATTCAATTCCTGATACTATCAAAACAATTTATATTCATAAAAGAAATTTAAACCACAAAATAACCAGATGGCCAACTAATTTAAAAAAATTAGTTATATCTTATTATGACAATCAACCATATGTAAACAACGGTTTTGAAGATTCTTTAAATGAATTTCCCTCTACAATCGAAGATCTAACGTTGTATGTATATAATGATAAATTTCCTAGTTTACCAGTATCACTTAAAAAATTAGAAATTGTTTATTCAATATCAAATGAAAATTTTGATTCACTTATAAACTTACATACTCTTAAAATATATGAAATTAAAAATAAAATTAATAAGTTTCCTCCAAGATTAAAACATTTTTATTCTTATCAATATAATTTTCCAATTGATAATTTACCAATCACATTAACTCATTTAAAATGTTCATTTATGAAAAATAATATGATATTACCTCCTAATTTAACAATGTTTAAATGTGAAATAGATTGTCCTACTCCATTTATTGAATTTCCAAATAAATTAACTCATTTGGATCTAACATGGACATCCAAATTTGATAAAAAAGTTTATAAAGTTGGAATACCAAAAATTCCTGACTCAGTCATAACTATTGTACTAAATGATCCTTATTTTGATATAGATTTACCTCAAAATCTTAAAAATTTAACATTAGAAAATTCAAATATTGATATTAAAAAATTTCCTCCAAACTTAAATAAATTATCAATTTATTCTTCATCTAATATGTTGATTAATAAAACTCCTATTGTTTTACCAGAGAAATTAAAGTATCTTCAAATTACAAATGATCATGTCAATGTTGTAAATTTTCCTTCTACACTTAAGATGATTAGTTTAGGTTATAATGAACAAATTTTGTTACCAGATTTTGTTTTTCCACCTAAATTAACACATTTATCTGTTTGTTGTGCTGATTTTCTTACATATAATAAAACGTTACCTAATACTCTTGTCAGATTAGAAATTGGTGTACCACAAGATACTCAATTTTATAATGCAATGGTTGGATTTAATCGTGAGTCTTTTGAACAAACAAACAAAATATTAATGAGTATGATTCCTTTATCAGTTAAAACTCTAGAAGTTTATCATTACAACTTGTATGATTATACTACTTTACCCTCAAACGTTACTAACTTGATTCTTAATGTACGTTCTGATATTGTTATAAGTTATATAATTGGAACTGTTAAAAATCTTATTATAAATGCACAACTAAAAAATATTTATATTGAAAAATTAAATTACGGAATTGAAAATTTTAAATTAAATACTTCAACTTCAAACGAAGAAATTTTTGATAATTTACCTGAAACAATTAAAGGATTAGATTTATGTTTACAAAAATCTAAAACTAATTTAACAAATTTACCTAATGGATTAGAACATATTATTTTAGAGCTTGGAAAAAGATCTAATTATAATTACGTACTTGAAAAATTACCAGAGTCTCTTAAAATTCTACATTTTAGAATTAAATCACACAACATAGATTTAGCTAAAGAAATTAACTATGGTTGCTTACCTAGTTCTTTACGTTATATAAACTTTTTATAATTTTATTTCCTCATTAACAAATTTATTTATATCAGCGAATAACAAACTTAAATCATTATTTTTAAATTCTTTAGAAACAGACATATTATTTTTGTCAAAATTTATTCTTGCATTGAATATATGAGTTCTAAAAATTGAATAAGATGATACAATTTTAGGATTAATAATTTTAATTTCAAGGCTTGATAAGAATTCAATATTTTTACAAGCAAAATTATTTATTGGATTAAACAAATCTAGATTTATTGTTGTAGATTTGAATCTATTTATTAAAGGTCTTGTTCTAAACATTTTTATATATTTTTTATTTATTTTTTTATTTTTATGTATTTTTTTTATTTTTTATTAACTTTATGTTGGTCTTGCTCTTTTTTTTACAGAAGCACCTGGTTCTGCTTCTAATGCATTAATTCTAGAAATTAAAAAATTTTCTTGAGTTGTTAATCTGGTAATTTCTTCTTCTAATGAAGCAATCGTAGATTGAATAGATGTTTCTCTTAATCTTAATTCTGTCAATTGTTGTCTACTTTCATTTCTTTCTCTTTGAACTCTTTGATAATTTGCATATGCTTCATTATAACTTTGTTTCATAGTAGTATATTCTTGTATTTTTTTCGATAATTCTTTATTACATTCATCAAGTTGTATTTGTAGTGTAACTTTTTGTTCTTGTAAAGAAGTTATTTGTTCTTGTAAAGAAGTTATTTGTCTTTGTAAATCAGTTATTTGTTCTATTAATACATTTGTTTGTTGTTGTAAATCAAAATTATTTCTTTTAAAATAATCATAGTTTTGATATATTTCTTGTAAATTTTTTTGATCATCAGAAATATCAACCATTTGTTCTAAATCAAGACTTCCGTCTTCATTTCTATATTTACTATATTGAATATATTTAATTTGACCATAAAAAAATATACCTGGATGTATAAATAAGTTGCTAAAAATATTAGTAATATCTCTATCACTTGAAATTATATCTCCAATACATTCATATTCAACTCTTCCTCCTATTCTAATTCCATTTACAGGATAATTATGTATAAGAAATCTTATTGTATCTGTTCGTAATTGTGATAATAATATTGTTTCACTTTTAAATTTTTCGTATAAACATACAAATGCTTCTGTATTTTTTATTTTATTATTTTTAGTATCTGAATTAAACACAGAATTTAGTGTATCATTCGCTGGTCTTGCTGGATTAGAATATCTATAAAATTCACTAGTTCTATAATTATCTATAGATACATCATATTCCCTTCTATTAATAAAATGATATAATTTATAATTTGGTATTTGTCCATTTAATTTTACTGGAGTATTACCAAATAAGTTATATAAAAAGTTTACATATTCATTTAATAATATATCATTTAAACTAATAAATCCATCTTCATAAAATCCTAAATTATTAACAGGTTGTGAAAGATTACCAACTATGTATGATAAATAGATAGAATAATCTGTTAAAATATTTAAATCAAATAAGTTTTTTTGTGGTTTAAGAGGTTCAGAAGGCATATTTACTTGAACAATATTATTATAGTAATTATTAAAATTTACATCCAATCTTTGCTTATCATTAGTTAATAAAATAAATCTACCTTCTCTTACAATTCGATTATTATTTGCTAGATTAATTGGATCTTCAAATTGAAATGTTGGTTGTGCCACTCCATTCTCATGTATAGTGTTTATTCTGTGACTAATTAAATTGTATAAAAATACTGTAATTAACCAAAAAACATAATCATCAATTGAACTTTGATAAGAATCTCCATAAATATCTATTTCTGCACCAGTAACGCTTGGTTTATAAATATCTACTGAAATTACATGTAATAAACTATTTTGATTACAATAACGTCTTAAATCATTTGGTTTTAACAATAATTCATATAAAAATTGATAATCAAAATCTCTTGATTTTTTAAAAATTATAAATACATAATTTCCACCTTCGATATATCTTGATAACATAGCATTAATTTGATTTATCATTGTTTTTTTCTTATAATTTTGATCATTTATATTTAAAGAATTTATTTTATCATTTAATTTATTTACATAATTTTGAAAATCAATAATTACTACTTTTTTATTAAATCTAATATCAGTTAGATTTAAAATAATGTTTTCTACATTACTTTCATTACATCTTAAATTTAAATTTTTACCTATAATATCACTTAATAAACTCGATTGAATATTTTGATGATGTTTATTTACTTTTACAACACCACGATCATCAACTATATTTACATTTGTATAGGATGATATTAAGGCTGCTGGAACTGATGTATTAAGTTGCATCGTTGATGAAATATGTGATGGATCACCAGGAGGTGGTTGTGGAATCACTTTTTTTAAATAATTAAATTTAACTGATGTTATATTTTCATTTCCAACCATAAGTGCTGGTGTAGTTTGAAATTGAACTAAAAAAAGATCTACCAATAATCCTAAACTATTCCATTTTGTTTGTTTTGTATCAACTAAAGAAAAATAGTTATATAAATAATTTATCAAATATATAGGTTGTGTTAAATCACTATAGGGATTTATTGATATTCTATTACATCTTGATACTATTTCACCACCTTTTTGCGATAATTTAGTTTTAAGCTCTAAATATTTTTTTTTATATTTTAAATATTTATCTCTATATGAATTCATAATAAATATTTATAAGATAAATATTTTTATTACTTATAAATAAAATATTTATAACTTTCTTTTCTTTATATAAAAAATATTGTCTAGATCATTATTTTTAAAGTATTCACAAACTAATAAATTTATAGTTCCAATCAATTCCCATTTATATATTTTATACATTTGATTATCAGTTCCAATAATTGTTTCATCATTTTCAATCACACTGTCTATATACTCTTGTAGTGAAAATTCATCATCTTCTAAATAATTAATATCATTAATATTCATCAGTTCCTTTAGTGTTATTGAATGTTTTTGTTTAATATAGTTAATTAACTCTTTATGATTATATAGTTCTTTCTTTTCTAATTTATTTTTAGTTTCTATATAATTTAGATACTCTGGTAGTTTTTTAGTTGTTGAAAAACAATTCTTACATCTGAAAAAATCTTTAATAAAAGTTTTTGCATTTAGCCAAATTTGAAACCAAACATATACATTTTCTATCTTTACAATAAATGTATGTGTAAAATCTTTCTTTAAATTTTTAAAAGAAATTATATTCTGCATTAGTTTGAAATCTTTGACACCATTACAATCAGTTAAAAGTTTAATAAACTTATCAACTAATTCATCATATGTTTCATAGTTAAAATTTAAACTTCTAAATTCTTCAATTTTATTAGCAAAATAAATATTAATATTTTTTAAATTATTATCCTCTTCTAAAGGATTTAAAATTACATCATTATTATTTGAATAGTCCATATAAGTTAACATAAATATTATATGTATTTATTATAATATGTATTATTTCAATTTTTTATATTCTCAATAATTTTTGTTATTTTATATATTGATATATAAAAGTTCTAAAAATTGAAATTTTTTTAAATATAACCCTCTAATAATTTAATTATATAATCAATATAACATAAATATGTCTTACTATATAGAAAAACCAAATATTGGATTAGAAGAAATTTATCTTTTTGTTAAATACATGATAGAAAACAGAACTACTTCTTATTCAGCGAGTTATCTTCATATGGAAACTAGTAGTTCGGATGATTATTTAATTCATCAAATGTATAAACCAATAGAAGAAGGGAAAGATTTGTCAGATATTATATTTACAAAATCAGGTTCTGGTAGTGAATATTCAGATAATTATGAAATTAAATTACTACCATATATTTTAACTAGATTTGAAACAAACGTAAATTCATATCAAACTGGTAAAGTTATGACTCCAATTGTTAATCTTGAAAATATTCTTGAAGCTTATTATAATAAAGGTTTATCAGAAGGAAATCATCATTATTTACATCATTTTGCAATTAAATTTAACTATGTAATAGAAGAAGGAATGCAAGTTATTACGGGAATTAAAGAAAATGGTGTTCGGTTCTTTCTACTTTCTAATCCAAATTGTGAAGATCCTAAATTTTATTATAACTGATAAATTTTTTTATTATAAAAAATTGAATTTTTATATTTGTCATATTGCTATTAGGAATTAATTAGTTAACTTATATAGAAATAGACGATTTATCTTTTTATCTTAAAATGAAAAAAAATGATACTGCTCCGTTTTACATTGAAAAAGAAGGAGTTGGAATAAATGAAATCAAACACTTTGTTGATTATATGTTATTTCAAAGAACTAGAGAATATCATATTTCTTTTTTGAATATTCATGGACAAACAGAATATCTTCGTCGTTTAGAATATTTACCTCTTGAAGAAGGAGAACATTTTATAGATATACTTTTTGCAAAAAATGCTACATTGGAATTGAAACCAATAGAATTAGGTCAATTTTATCCAAAATTAATTAGATCTACTAATGCAGATATAGTAGTTGGAATTGATGGAAGACAGATGCATTCTTTATCACATCAAGCAAAAATTATAGAAGAATGTTATAATTCTGGATTAGTTCAAGGAAATCATATTAACCTTCATATGTTTGCTTGTGATCTAAATAAAATGTTTGAAGATAATGTAGAGATCACAACATGGACTAGTAAAGAGAAGAGATATTTCAATTTTACAAATCCTAATTGTGAAGATTCTGATTATTATTATTTAACCACAGGTTTTTAATTTTTATCTATATATCTCATATTATAAGTTATTTATTAAATTATTTCTTTAATAAATTAAATTTTATAAAAATTGAATTTTATCATTATTTATACCAACCTATAACAAATATTATCATCTTATGAAAAATTCATATACTTACTCAACAAGTAAACTAACTGGAGATTTATTCAAACAGGTAAAGCCAATTAAATCACTGTCTTACTCACTTAAAAAACCTTCTGATAAAGTATCCAGAATTAATTCTAATACTGCAGTAAATAAAATATTATCAGTCCATTCTACTGAAGAAATTGATGCTATTAATGGATTGATGACATTAAATCAAAATAATACATTAGAAATATTGTCAAATGGCTTTGTGCAATTAGATAAATATTTTGAAATATGTAAAAAAATAACTGGAATATGTCAAAAAAATATTGATTCAAATAAAAAACAAATTTTGATATATTTTCTTAATAAATTAATCAATAATATTAATTTTTCACTAATCAAAACTAATGAAATTATCAATAATATTGATTAAAAAATTGAAATAAATACTTTTTTATAATATTTAATAAATAAAGTATCTTATTATACTATTTATTTTTGAAAGATATGAATAATCTACAAGATAAACCATTTTACATTGAAAAAGAAGGTGTTGGATTAACAGAGATAAAATATTTTGTAGACTATATGATGTTTCAAAGAACTAGAGATATTAGAGAACCATATGTAGATAATAATGGTGTTACAACTTATACATCACATTTAGAATATGTACCACTGTTAGATGGAGAAGAATTTCCAGATATTCTCTTTACAAAAAATTCAGAATTTACTCCTAAGGAATTTGCTGGACCTAGTTTACCAAGACTTAATCAAAGCAGAGCTGGTAAATCAGCACAGGATGGAAGATATATGATTCCTTTATACAATATTAAAAAATCTATTGAAAATTATTATAATAACGGATTGAAAGAAGGAAATCATAATGATTTACATTATTTTTCTTGTCAGTTAAATAAAATATTTCTTAATAACATTGAAGTTATAACATGGACTGATGAATCTAAACGTTATTTCAATTTTAATAATCCAAGATGTGAAGATCTAAATTATTATTATAATAATGACTTTGAAAATAATACTTAGTTTTTTATTCAATTAAAAAAAGTTGAATGTTTATATATTTATAATTAGATATATGGTGTAAGAGTTAAATTGACAAAAAAAATTTAAATTTTTATTTTAGATGCGATTTAATTTATTTAATATTATATAAATCAAAATTAAATAATAGTAAAAATGACACAAACTTATTCTACTTACGTGACTACTTGGGGTACCGATCCTCTGGTGCAAATTCAAGATATGATTTCAAAAAATGTTTTACAATCTGGTACTCGGGTAATCTTGGCATTTGCTAGTTTTAATTTTTCATCAACTGATTATATTCCAGGATTTGGTAATATTTCTATGGAAGAAGTTCAACAGATCACAAACCTGGTTCATTCACATGGAGGTAAAGTTTCTTTATCTGTTGGAGGTGCAACTTATCCTTTTACAGGTTCAGATTTATATAATTCACCTGGAGACCTTGCATCTAATATTAATCAAGTACTTATTAAATGTGGTTTTGATGGAGTTGATTTTGATATTGAAGACTATTATCTTAATGTTCCAACAAATTTTGCAAATCAAGCAGCATCTCTGATTAATACATTGCGTAGTTTAAATTCAGGACTTTATCTAACATTAACAACTCCTGCACAAGCATGGGCAACTGGATGTTATCAACAAAATCTTCTAAACCTTACAATCGGTAATTTAAGCGCATGGCAACCAATGGAATATGATTTATGGGTTCAATCTGGGTCTTCATATTATGACCAAATCCAATTTGACATAAATTATTATTTAAGTACATGGATGGTTGACCCTAGCAAAATTATTCTCGGGTTGATGGTGGGAATTGATGATACTTCTAAGAACCTGTCTTTACAAGATGCATTAAATTTAACTTCGTTTGCTGTTTCCAAAGGATTACAAGGTGTTATGACATGGGATGCCAATATTGATTCAAAAGGTCCAGATGGTAATGCCCCTTATGCATATTCACTTGGTATCCAATCAATATTAAATAAAAATTACACAAAAAAAATATTAGGAACTAATATTGATAGAAATCATGTTTTTAAATCTGGAAGTAAAAGAAGAAGATTAAATTAATCAAGTATTTTTTATTTTAGTGATAAATTTACATTTATAAAAATTTTTCTCAAGTTTTAATTGAACAAATTTGATATGTTAAAGAAGCAAACTAAATAATACTACATAATAACATACCATTGGTTAAACATTTGGACTAATTCGGCTTTTTTTAATTTTGAAATTCCAGTAACTCCTGCGTGTCTTAGTAGATCTATAAGTGTGAATCTATCTATTTTATTCGGATCAACTGGTATGTCTCTTTGTGTTATTTTACCTATTTCAATCTGCCACAAGGCATCTCCAGCAACATTATATTGGTCTTGTTGTTGAATAAATATTTGTTGAGGCATTTTGTTTAATGAACGTTTTATTATTATACAAAATCAATTTTTACCTTTTAACATTAGTTATAAGGATAATTAGACATGATAAAATTCATTTGTACTCATTTATAACATAGGTAAAAAAGCAGAATATTGACCTATCTTAAAATATTTATTATTAAGAGAGTTTCCTTGGTATAAAAGAAGAAAAAATTAAGGAATTTAAATATTATTGTGTGAATTGTGATTTTGGCACATTTTCAAAAGATACATATGATATTCATGTAAATACAAATAAACATAAAAGATATTTAGGTATAAAATGATATTTTATAGTAATTATTTATTATAAAAATCGGCATTTTAAATTTCAAAAGGTGTAATGTTTATATAAATGCTGCTAATTTTTATTTTTGAATTATTAAATTATTACATTATTAAATTACAGCTGGTTCAACCTGTTCAGTAAAATGACTTAAATCTTCTGGTAAACCATCTTCATTAAAAACTAAATCTTTTTTAATTTCTCCATTTTCATCAAATAACGAGAATGAACTTGATTCATAACCTAACCATTTTCCTAATTTATCAGGAATCCAAAAATCATGACTACGCCATTCACTAATTTTACTCATACCTCTTAACTCTAAACACATTTTTAACGAACCATTATCTAGTTCAAGTGGATAAATAATTTGAGCAATTTCTTGAATAGTACCATTAACTTTCGTTGACCATCTATTTTTTGTTACTTTCAAAATATCATTATAAGATTCCTTAAATAAGTTTTCTACTTGAAGAATAATAGGATTTAATGTATTAAACATTTTTTCAGTAATAGGTTTTTTATTTTTGAAAATAATATAGTATTTACCTTCATCATATTCTTTCATTTCTTTTGATGGCTGATAAATTGCAGTCCAATTACCTATAGTATATACTTCTCTTTGACATGTACAATAAAAACATCCACTATCACTGTGAAAGTTCCAAGATACTGCACTTTTATAAAGAGCCCATCCATAAGCCTTTCCAAAATCATCAATATCTAATGATTTTGAAACTTTTTGTTTTTTATTAGAAGCTTTTGTTTGATCTATTTTACGTTTTGACATATCTTACCTTATTAACTATAATTATTAAATAATAAATTTCAATTTTTTTATTACTCTAACAAACTTAAACTAATATTTTTTACTTGAGAAAAATCATATCTAAGTCTATCATAGTCTATTTGATCAATTCCATAATATTTTTGTGTATGACGACTATATTCTAATTCAACAATTTTATCTACATCTAATAATTTAGTGTATTCATGTATAGGTTGATTTAATTGGATGATTTTTAATTTTAATTTGGTAATGTCTATTGTAATTTCTTCCATTCTTTCACATGAATATATATCTCGATAAATTGTTTTTTTTTCTAATTCTTGAATAATAAATTCATATAAATATTTTTTAGAATTTGCATTTGATTGAGATATTTCAAATTTCATTAAATATAAATTTGAATATAAGCTTAACTTTTTTATTAGTTCGTTTTTACAACTTTGAACAAAATATTCATAATCTTGAGAGATAATTGAAATTAAATCAGCATAAATGGATGGATAGTCCAAATTTGATTTTAAATGTGAAAATAATTTATAAAATCTATTTGAAGTTCCATCTGAAATCACTTGGTTAAATAATTCTTGTTCTTTATCTATATTTGGATTAAATAAACACATTGATTCATACCATCGAACAAATTCTTTAGATTCAAATAATTTTATTTTTTCAATTAAAGCTAATGTATCGGCCATTTTAATATTTATAATAATTGATATTTTTAAATTAAATATTTTTTTCAATTTTAGTTTGAATGTTGTAATAATTTTTAGTAACCAATTATATAATAAGTTACAATTAATCATGTTATTTTGGATTCCTAAATATTAAGAATATACTGAAAAAAATACTAAATTTGTACAAGCATTCAAATCTATTCTTAAAAATTATGAAGACAATTTCAAAATCCACCAAATCTAATCCTAAGTAAACATGCAGTTGGATAAAGAAAAAACTATGAAAATTATAAAATATTTTGAAATAAATTAAAACGTATTAAATTTAATATGTCTATATGAGTCGCATATTTTACAATAAGTATTTTTTTATAAAAATTGAAATTGCAATTGTTAAATATATTTAAATTGTATATTTATTATTTATTGATAATTTAATAATGGAATATAGAAATATTCTAGTAATTAGAGACGATATGCCTGATCCTATCACAGAATTAAATTTTAAATATGATTATTGTGGTGATATCGAATTTATAAAATTATTTACGAGCCTGGTTGTTTTAAATTTACCTGGACAATATAATGGAAATATTAATTCATTAAGTACATTATCTAATCTTAAAGAAATTAGATTTGGATATGATTTTAATCATGATATTAGTCCTATATCTTTACTGACTTCACTTGAAAAAATCCATTTAGGTGATTCATTTAATAAGTCAGTTGATAGTTTGAGTTGTTTGACAAATTTAACAGAACTTAATTTTGGAAGGGGTTTTAATCAACCAATTGATTCTTTAACAACTCTTACTCGTTTGATTAAAATTCATTCGGGTTATTATTTTAATCAGTCAGTAAACTTTTTATCAACTTTAACTAATTTAGAGAAATTAGAATTAGGTGGACATTTTAATCAACCATTAGGATTTGAAGATATTGGTAAATGTATTAATTTAAAAGAGTTAAGTTTAGGTTGGGATTTTAATAATTTAATTGATGGACTTGCAAATCTATCAAATTTAGAATACATCTTTTTTAGTAATGACTTTAACCGATCTATTGAACCACTCAAATATTGTACTAAACTTCAAAAAATACATTTTATGGGAGACAAATTTAATCAACCTATCGATTCTTTATGTTTTTGTCAATCACTTAAAATTATTATTTTTGGTAATGATTTTAATCAATCAATTGATAATTTACCTAACACTATTCGAGAAATAGAATTTCCAGTCTGTTCAAAATTTAATAAACCTATTGAAAACCTTCCAGAGTCACTCAAACAAATTGTTTTTGGTATTAATTTTAACCAAAGTATGGAAAATTTACCAAACAGTCTATTCAGAATTAAATTGTTGAATAAACATTATCAATTTGAAATTCAAAATCTACCAAACAATCTTAGAAACTTAGAAGTTTATGATTCAATCAAACATTTAATTAAATCAAATAATTCAAAACTAATTATAAATTATTTGAAATGCTAAAAAAATTGTGTAGACAACAAAGTGGTGTTAAGTAACATTTAAAGCTATCGGTCGTAAGACCGTGGGTTTCGATACTACCTAAGGAATGTGAAACAGTTAGTGTTATAAATAAACAAATTATAACAATAAGTAATATTTAAAGTTATCGGGAAACAAAATTAGATTTATTGATAGTATTTATCATAATTCTATGAAGTAAAAAGTTTTTTTAATAATACTAATATATAAGATATTAATGGATTCAGATCCAAACGAACATAAAGACAAGATTTATCAAAATGATGGTAAATATTATCAATCAGTAAAAAATAAGTCGGGAAAGTATGTATGGAAAAAACTTAATATTAAAATGAAAAAAAATTTTTTCGACTGGAATGCACAATTTCCAAATTATACTAAACCTAAATATTCGGTTGATTTTATTTATGATTCAATTGACAAATTAATTACACAATTAAATAAAATTGGTATACAAGTATTTTATTTTGATTGGGGTACTTGGGCATCCAAATCATATGGTTCTGCGGGAATAGATGATATCAAGTTAAGATATATTGATGAAAATTTAGACCCAAAATCTAATGGACACATATTTTTTACAGATGCAGGAATTTATAATTCTGCATATGATGGTGTTTTTAGAATACATCATGTACTTAAAGAAAATATTATCCCGATATTTAACAAATTTATAAAAGAAATATATCCAAAGAAAACACTCGGATTTCAAAATCGTTCTGACACAATAAATGTGTATACTAATAACGCAAAATTGGTTAAAACAAAACCACACACAAACTATTTAGTTGCACTTATTTACAATGATAAAAAGAAAGTATCGAGTAATGAAGCAATTGAAATCGGAGAGGATATTTTGAAACAACTTGGTAAAAACATTGCTGAGAGCTTGTATGATGTTCACTCATCAAAAAATAAAATAGTTTTGTTTTATGAAATTTATGATGACAAATACAAAAAATTTATTAAATTAGTGCAAAAATTAAAATTACCATCTGGAATTAAATTTACCAAAATAATAGTAGAAGAAGGTATGACTACTAAAGTAAATCCAGTGGTTTTTGATTTGTAAGTCTAATATATTTATTATACTTATTATTATTGCGATAATCACTATCAAAAAAATTGAAAAAAATAAAGGCCTAGAACCTTACTTTTAGAGTATAAATCAGAATACAAAGTTAATAACATTTAAAAATGTCTTCTATAGATCAGATCAAGCGACATAACGAACATAAGGTCCATGCTTATTGGAGAGAATTTAATGCATCAGGTGATGAAATATACACTGCATTACCTTATCAAAATATTTTTCAATGCGACACCCTTGCAGATAAGCTAAATATATTCAAAAAAGGAATGTATCATATTGATTTTGATGAAAAAAAAAAGGATCTAACTCATAGAGTTGGTGTGTATTTTCAAAAGGAAATCGACTATATATTTGAAAATAGAAAGATTTTGAGAGAAGAACCTTCTGAAGTTTCATTATCAAAGTTCAAATTATTTAGAGACATGAAAAAAAATAATGAAACACTTTATACAAATTTCAAAACCAAATTATCACAAACTTTGATAAAAATTGCACAAGAAGGAACATTTTGTGTCAAAGATATAAAAGAGATTATTGCTGAAGTAATTGCAAGTTCATTGACAAATGGTTTTATCATCCTATAATTTTTATAAAAAATTGAATAAAACTTAATAATTTAACTATTATAATAACATACTTATGAGTTCAAATTATGAAACATTTAATACTATTGATTTTGGAGTAAACTTTGGAAATGTAAAAAGATATTCTGAGACAAAATTAAAAATTATTTTAAATGATTCTTGGAAACAAGGAGTTGATAAGGTAGTTAGTATTTCTAATTCAATCAAAGAGGCAAAGATTAATATTGATTTAGGTCAAAAACATCAAATGTTCTATTATACATTAGGAATCCATCCTCATGATGCAAAAAATTATTGTAATGGAGATATCGAATTTATAGAACAAAATTTATCAAATCCAAAGTGTTTTGGTGTCGGAGAATGTGGATTAGATTATAATAGAATGTTCACACCTAAAGAAGTCCAGTTACAAGTATTTAGACTTCAAATTGAATTGGCTAAAAAATATAATGCAAACCTATATTTACATTGTAGAGATGCATATGATGATTTTATCAATTGGTCATACAAAAAAATATATTTTTTGTGATTATTCTGTAATTGTTAAAGATCTTGATTGTAAAGAAATTTATATCTGGAATGAACAACAATGTAACAAAATGCTAAGAAATAAAAATATTCCATTTTATTATTTATAGTTTGTACGATGAAGTTGCAGATAAAATTAAAAAAAATTGATTTTTATATTGAGATAATTAAGGAAGTAATAAAATTCAAAGTTTAGTATTTTAAGTACTTTTTCTAATATGTATATATTATATAAAAAAATTGAAAATTTCATATGTAACTTATTAATATAGATATTATTTCAAATGTTAAAAAGAAAGCGTGAAGAGAAAAAATCAGAATTGAAGGAAAAATTTAATATTGGTTCAGAAATCAAAATTAAAAGGGAAACATTTACTAAAATCCAAGGAAAGTATCATGTAAAATTAAAATATGAAAAGGATGAAGGATTTTTAGATGATATGATTAAAAAATATAATATTAATGTTCTAACTATAATTTTCAAGTTAGAGGACTCTAATTTTTTAAATAATATTCCAAATCAAATTACAAGATTAAGATTAATGAGTCATTTTAACCTCCCTATTGATAACATACCTGAAAGCGTTAAATATCTTGAAATATCATCATGGTTTAATCAAAAAATTAACAGGTTACCTAAAAATCTAACTCATTTAGAATTTGGGGATACATTTAATGATATTCAAAAAATTGACGTGTTTCCTGAAAAACTTGAATATTTAAAAATTCCTAAATATCCTCATACTCTGAACAATTTACCTGTTGGATTAAAACAGTTGATTGTTGGTAAAGTAAAATCTGTGTCAAATTTACCAAATAAACTTACACATATTACAATAAGTGCAAATGTTCCTATTGACGATATTCCAGAATCTGTGGAATATTTAAATTTAGATGGAGATTTTAATTTGCCTGTAAATAATTTACCAAGAAACCTTAAAAGGCTAACTTTAGGCTTAAATTTTAATCAACCACTTGGAAATCTTCCTGATTGTTTAGAAGAGTTGGAACTTTCTGACAGTTTTAATCAACCAATTCATACTCTACCTCCAAACCTAAAAGTTCTCAAGTTAGGAGATAGTTTTAATAGTAAAATATATTCTTGTGGTAACAATCTTGAATATATTAGTTTTGGTTTTGGTTATGAATTGGATTTAGATATGCTACCTGCTTCTGTCAATAGAATTGAGAAACATACCAATTTATTCTCGATTCAACATATTGTTAAAAAAAGTAAATTATTTAATAGTTGTGTACCAGTTGACCGTTTTCCTTATCTAAAAATATCTTTCGAATATGCAAAATATCAAATTTATAATTTGGACATCAAAATTGAAAATGAAATTTTTAATATTCAAATTTTACCTAAAATAGAATTTGATCATTGGGGAAATAAGTGCCAAATGTCTATGGAAAAATATTCAAATACATTTGAATCTAATAGTTATTATATTCAAGTTAAAGGAAGTTCTATTGGATTAAAATATATATTTGAATTTAAAAAAATTCTTAAAAATAATAAGAGTTAATAATCTTATTATTTCGATTTAACATTCTAATTTCATTATCTCATCTTTATGATTATAAAATATTATTTTTAATTCATCTAGTATTTTTTGTCTATGCTCCATATTTTCTTTATCAAATTCATTAAACAGTCCTTTCGCAAAATTTTTACACTTTAAAATAGTTGGATATTTATCTGCGTATTTTTTATTTTTACGAATAAATTCTATTGTTTTCTTTGCTTCTGGTTCATTAAATGGATCAATAAACAAACTATTTGTATTTTCAAACATTGTTAAAATCTTTTCATTAGCTTTTCCAGTTATCCATTTTTCACCATCATAATATTTACACTTGTTTCTTGCAATATCATTTACAAGAAAATTCTGATTTTCTGGTTTGTCCTTATTCAAATAAATATATTTTATTAGGTTTGGAACCATATCATTAAAATTATATGTTAACATCAAATCTAGAACTTCATTTAGCTGTATATGTTCTAATTCTTTACCATGAGGTAGTATAATATTAATATTTTGATTGTTATTATTTGTAATGTTGGTTATATTATTGTTCATCGTGTTATTGTTATTATTTATTATTTTTCTTGAGCCTCGTTTACCGCTGTTTGTTTTGGAAAATTCGAAAAACAGTTGTTTCAGTTCATCAATCTGTTTATTTTGATTTTCTAATTCTTTTTTATAAACTAAAATTTCATTTTTTAATTGGGCATTTTCTTCTTGAATTCCTAAACATATTTTATTTTTGATATGTCTTGTTAAATTTGATTTTTTACTAAAAACTTTCCCACATATTTTACAATCGTGTATAGGATCAACTTCAATTTCGGATTTTTCATCTGCAATTTCTTGGTTTTCAAAATTTTTTTCCGCTTTTGGGAGCATTTGGGAGCTTTTGGGAGCTTTTGGGAGCTTTTGGGAGCTTTTGGGAGCAATTTGTTGACATGGTTTCTTTTTCTTTTCCATATGATAAACTAAATCATTCTTTCTAGTAAAAGTTTTGTTGCATATTTCACATACATAATTAACCATTTGTATATATTTTGTATATAAAATTATATCTTTTATATAAATTTATTTTTCCGTTTTTCCGCTATTTTTCCGCTATTTTTCCGCTAATTTCCGCTATTTTTCCGCTTTTTCGGTCAGCCAACGATTACACTTTTTATTTTCAAACTGAAACAATTTATTCTTCTTTTTAACTTTTTATTTTTCGGTTATAAAATATATAATTACATTGTGTGTGTGTAGGGAGATTAAGAGTAATATAAATATAAGAAAAATTTTAATTTTTTCTTAAAACTTTTTGTTTAAAATTAAATATTTTCAGACCATTCAGATGTTTAAAATATATTTTTATAACTTTTTTCAGACCACCCAGCTCTGACCAAGTTTTCATAAATTTTTATTGATTTTCCTAAGTTTACACAAATTTTTCAATAAATTGCTAAAATTTTGTCCTAAAAAAAATATTCCAGATGATATATAGTCTAAATTATGACATGTTTTCAGAGCATAACTGGTCTTAATATTTAATATTTACATTATAAAAACTTTTCTAAATGGCATATTGACCATACTTTATAGCATCTGGACCAGAGAAGAGGTTCTGTGTATCCTCTAACTACCATTTAGATCCTATTGTTACAAAATAAATGAGTAAAACAGCAACACCCACCATTACCCAGAGAACAATCATTTCTGTCTTAGACAGTATTGATATGTTATTTTATAGAACATCCAGATTGCTGATTATTCAATTTTTTATTTTTTTATTATAAGTAAAAATAATAAAAAAATTATAAAATAACAATGTGATAAAATGTTAATATATTTAGAGTAAGTAATTAAACTAATTCAAGCCTAATTGCAACTACACCAAATTCTTTTTCATCTTCTTTGGTAAAATATTTGAAATAGACTGAAAGTCCATGAGCTAAATCGGGCATTCCAGGTAAACACTTGTCCAATCCTTCAGTTTCCAAATATTCCGCAAATGTTGCATATTCAGCTTTACCTATTATTCTAGTTAACACAGATCTTGGTGCAAAATCTACATTTGTCCATTCAATAATGTCTCCTACCTTCATTTCCTTAAATCTACCTTTGTTTTTACGTCCTTCGACTGTTTTTAACCCAAGAGATATTAGTGTGAACCAAGGTTCAGATACATTTTCTATATAATTCGGTTCCATTTTATCTTGTCTAGATAAATTAACTTTATTTAATAATGATATTTTAGATTTGGATTTTTTCAATCTTTTACCACCATATTGATTATCTTTTAATTCTAAATATTTACTTTTATACTTGATGTATTTTTCGTAATCCATTTATATTATGACACCAAAATTTTTTAATAAAAATTGATTATATATAAAAATTTACTCATATATACAATATATAGACAAATGATACTAGATTTCTTATTTGAACCACACAAATATTCTATGCCAAATGTCGAAGACATTAATTTGATTGCAAATAAAAGCTTGAATGAAGAAGCAAAAAGAAATAAAGTTGATTGTGCTTACATGTATAATCTATTAAATAAATGTTTAACTAAAGCAGTTAATTCTAATGACGATTATACTTCTATAGATTTTGACAGACATAAATTAAACAACATGTCTAATACTAAAATTACAAAATGTGCTGATTTTAATGATTATAATAAAGAACTACAATCAAGAGGTATTCAGCTTAAACATTATGAAAGTAGTAAATACAATTCAGTTAAATATAATAGCAAAGACAAAATTTTAACAATTTATGGATGGTAGATTTATTTATTTTTTTGATGTTTTTTTAGTTGGCTTTTTGGTTGATTTTGAAGCTTTTTTACTTGGTTTTTTGATTGATTTTGAAGATTTTTTGGAAGATTCATTAACTGATTTTGTTTTATTTGAAACTTTACCACTATTTAGTTTTTTAACTAAAGCAAACATTTTATTTTGTGCATCAACTAATTTATTAAATTTAATTTTATTTTTGGTTACAGTTGGACCTAAAATTTTTTTAACAGTTCCAAATGTTAAATCCACATTTTTTGGCATAACAATTCCAAATGGTTCAGT
>JACCDO011202913.1_pt1 | contig 41331 bp, 22 predicted proteins | sample 7446101 | NCBI WGS metagenome assembly JACCDO01 (sample SAMN15323440, study PRJNA562643) | freshwater metagenome | isolation source: river surface water | place: USA:Blue River Watershed | collected 2017-08-16 | reverse complement strand
GAAATTCAATATATCAGAAGAGGTAAACGATTGTGGGACGGCTGGTTTTAATTATTCAAAGTTGACCTCGAATAAAATGATTTTGGTTTAAATATTAGTCATTATTGGTCAAGTACAGTGAACAAAATAATGAAACGTAAATCAAATGATGATACTGTTAAAATTAAAATTGATTCCAAGGATCAAGCTAATGATAGTACTACTATGAAAAAGAAAGCTTTAACTGCATTCTTTTCAAGTCTAAATGAAAATCCTTCTTTTTTAACATTCAAAAAAGATACTAAAGATGATACAAATAGTATTGATAGTTTATACATTGATGATGTAATCAATACGAAAGTAAATATTGATTCAATACCATTCGATCCTGTTATTAAAAGTGGTATTGACATAGAAGCTAACTTTGATTTAAAAAACTTTTTAGAAGAAAATCAAAATCATTCATGTTATTATGTATATCCAACTAATGTCTTACAAAATAATTTGGTAATAACAAATAATGATTTAAATGCAATTTGTGATTATAATTGTCTATGGACGATACCTTTAGAGACAGAAAAGGATATTGTTAATATTATTAAAAGAAGAAAAATGTTATTTCAATTGTCTTTATTATCGTGTTATGATCAATTGAAATCTAAATCATTAGATTATTTTTATATTATAAGTGGAAATAATAATGATGAGCATGTAATATTACCTGGTTTTAATGCATTTTTTTATAACTCAAATATTTTAGATTCTAATGAATCGAGTAATGATGTATATTGCATATTAGTAGGTGTTACTCTTGGATTTTACCGTAAATTAATATCACTAAATACATCACCAAGTATAATAGAGAAAGTAAAAACTGATGATACTTTTTCAGAAAAGATATTATTTACCAAATCAGTATTAATTGAAGGTAGTATAAATTGTAGTTTAGTGATTGATTTAATAAATGAAATAGTATTTCCACCTTATAAATCAATTACCTCAAAAAAATATATTGATCCACCAACTATCGTTTCGCCGAAATATTTTTGTCATAGTATCATGAAAACATTGCAAACTAATATTATTGATTGTAGTGAAACTTTTAATGAGAAATATGGTATAAATGAAAATAAAATGCATAAAATACGATTAACTGGATGTATTTTACCAAATACATATAAATCTTTAATTTTATCATTACAAAATTGTATTAATAATAGTGATAAATCATTAATTATTAATGTTAATGATATTGATACTATAGAAATTAACGATAAATCATTTAAAACAGAGGCAACAACAACATTAATACCAATGATAATATATACGGCTAAAAATAATGATAAAAAAACAAATCAATTTACAAGTGATAAGTACTTTTTAATTGACACTCTTTATGATGATAATATTATTGATTTTGCATATTATAAATTATTTTCTACAACTACGCATCATAATAATACATCAATCATAATAGGTATAGATTGGACCGAAAACGAATTTGAAGAAGATAATTATGTTAATTTATTAAATAAAAAAAGTTTTCCCATCAAATTTGTAAAAGATGATGATATAACAAATTCTAGTAGTAGTAAAGATAAATCTATATACACATTAAACCCTATGAAAGAATATTCGATATATGCTTAGTTGTATACATTATTTAAAAATGTTATATTTAGTAAATTGAATTTTTGTTTAACCTATTATCAGTATACTCTACAATATTATCAACAGAAAGTCGAGAAAAACGATTTGCAGCACTTTCAAATTTTCTACCATTTTTATCAGTTCCTGTCCAAGATACGAATACTTGCAATTGACATAATGCATTTGTTGATGCAACATCATTACCTGTGCATGTTGTATCCTTTATAAAACAAGATTTCGATGTTATTGATGTATCAGTAATTACTGTTCCTTCAAATGTATACGTATTAAAGTCACATGAACCTTGATCGCAAAAATTACAATTATCATCCCATGTTATCTTTTTCACTTTTCCTTTGTGTACATGTATAATAGCAAATAATAATGGGAATGTTATACTTCCTGATGTATCATTTACTGAAGTTGTAATCCTATATGCTTTACGACTAGACATTATTCCCATACTTTCTATTGCAACGCCTAATCCTTGACCTTCCGTTTGAGAAATGTTTAATTTCCTATGTAAAAATTGATTATAATTAAAATTTTATATCAATTATTATGTATTATAAAATTATTTTACCGTAATGCATAATCACTGTTATAATCACTACTATTCCATGAATATTCCATTGTTAAACTAGCTAAATTATCAGACTTTAAAACATTTGGTAGTCTTAAATAGGTCATATTTGATCCTAAACAGCATCAAAATAATTATAAATATTTAATCAATTAATGTTAAGTACAATTTTAATTACCTGGAATTATTGGAGATAATGTCATACAGACATAGGTGTCACTGTCAATACTTACTTCATTTTTAGTGTTATGTGGCATACATCCATCTAAAACTACAAGCTTTAGTAATAGTAGAAAAATGAGAGCTAGCACTTTTAAATTCATCGTTTCTTTAACTATATTTTCTCGTTTTTTTGAGTTCCAAAATTCCAAGGAGCCGATTTCAGATTTGAAACAAAATGATTGAAACGTTTTGTGTTGGTGATATCAAATAGAAGTTGCTAATACTACTACTACTGCTATTTTTATTATTATTATTATTATTGCTTAAGAATGTAACTATATTTGTACATTTCATTTGAATAAAAAAAGCAAAATCATATAAATATTTGCATCATTTTGTTAAACATCAGCATCATCAGTGAGTGATGATATTAATTTGTAATTTGAATTTTCCGGGTAATATTGGTACCGGTGTGACGGTGCACCGGGTGCCAACATTTTGCAAAATTGAAGTAGTGACATCACCCACCCATCACTATTCTATAACTAATCATGAGAAAAATATTAGTTTTAATTGTGATTCTGTGTGTATTATGTTCAATAAATGGTTTTATTAACAACAAATTCAAAACAAAAATAATTAAGTATGAGAAGAGTAAGACTTTAATGACTTCTACATCAACAATTGTAACTTCAAATGTAGATCCTATGGTAATAGCAAAGCAGGTAGATACAATTGATGTAATACCGCGAAGATTTCGTAAATCAACTAAGCAATTAGCAACAATTGGTCCAGCATCTAGTAATATTGAAATGATTGAAAAATTATTTCTTTCTGGAGCAGATACTTTCAGATTAAATTTTTCACATGGCGAACATTCTGAAAAAGCTAAAATAGTTGATATGATACGTGCAATTGAAAAAAAATATAATCATCCTATATGTATATTAGCAGATTTACAAGGACCCAAATTACGTGTTGGTTCATTTGAAAATGATAAAGTCATATTAGTATCAGGACAAAAGTTTAAATTTGATTTAAAAGATGAACTTGGTTCACCAGATAGAGTAAGACTGCCTCATCCTGAAATTTTAAATACATTAAAAAGTGGTGATATCTTACTATTAGATGATGGTAAATTAAGAATGAAAGTTATAGATACAACTATGAAACAATTGGGAAATGATGGATCTGTAACTTGTGAAGTAGTTATAGGTGGTGCTTTATCAAATCGTAAAGGAGTGAATACACCAACTATTGTTATTCCTATGTCTCCACTTACTACTAAAGATAGAAAAGATTTAGAATTTGCACTAACATTATCTATTGATTGGGTTGCATTATCATTTGTACAAACACCAGCTGATATTACAGAATTACGTGGTTTAGCTGGTAAAAAGGTTAAAATTATGGCAAAATTAGAAAAACCATCTGCTATTGATTATTTAGATGAAATTGTGGATTTAGCAGATGGTATTATGGTTGCAAGAGGTGATTTAGGTGTTGAAATGAATCCATGGGATGTACCATTAATACAAAAAAGAATTGTTGAAACATGCAAAATATTTGGTAAACCTGTTGTTATTGCAACACAAATGATGGAAAGTATGATTGAAAATCCAACACCAACACGTGCCGAAGCATCAGATTGTGCCACTGCAATATTTGATTCTAGTGATGCAGTAATGTTATCAGCTGAAAGTGCTGCTGGAAAATATCCTATTGAATCAGTAACAATGCAACAATTAATTATTAATAAAGTTGAAACAGATGAAAATTATTCTAATAGTTTAGATAAATTTGCACAAGATACTATGTTAAAATCAAAAGATGCAACAACTGCTGCAATTACAATGGCAGCTAGAACTGTATCTGATATTGCTAAGGCAAAAATTATTCTAGCATTTACTGCATCTGGTGGTACAGTATTACGTGTAGCTAAAATAAGACCAAAAGTTCCTATTGTTGCTGTATGCTATAATTGGGAAATTGCTAGACAATTAGCAATTGTTTGGGGTGTATATCCTATTGTTGTAGCTGAACCAAAAGATTTTAATTTACGTGATGAATTAATAAAAGTATGTAAAGTTGTGAAAAGTAAAGGTTTTGTTGATCCTGAAAAAGATTTAATTACAGTTACTGCAGGTTTACCATTTGGTGTACCAGGAACTACCAATGTCTGTCGTGTTATGTCTGCTGCTGGACCTGAATATTGGTTTGATGAAAAAGGTAAACTTAAAAAATTTGAAGAAACTCCTAATTCTGTGTATTAAATTTAATTAAATGTTTAAAGCTTAAGATTCTTCCTTCTTAGGGTTTACCGGTACCGTTCAGTAATATCGATAATCGATCGTGCGTACATCGTCCTCGAGTCTGGACCAAGACCAAAGTTACAAGTCCAGTCACCTTAAGTATGGCAGAGACGTCTAAATCGTCGAATAAATCAGATTCCCCTGTTAAGACTTTAAAAAAGAATGAATATATTGAATTAGCATATGCTGCATTATTTAGTATATGGTTTCTTTCATATAAAGCAATTCCAAAATCACTAATTGAGCCAAGTAATAAATTATATACTACGTTAGGTATAGATTATCAAGTAAATGAATACTCAGCATTTATACCATTTACAGTCAATTTAGTCATAACATCAACATTAATCGTTTATATTGGTAGTCATCGTAGTATAATGTTATTAGCATCAGAGGCTGAGGGTGGATCAACAAATAATGAAATTTTGCAATCATCTGATGCTTATGCATTCCCAATAGTTGCAAGTTGTTCATTATTAGGATTATATTTTGCATTTAAAACTTATCCTCAATATGCTAATATATTGTTATCTGTTTATTTTTCATTTGTTGGTATTTATACTTTAACAAGAACGTATTCACCAGCATTAGAATCAATTATTGGAGCAAGCAAAAAAATTAAAATACCTAATCCATTTGCAAGTTTGCATATGAATAGTGCAGAAATATTTTGTTTTATTCTAGCATCATGTATTGTTATTGTGTACAGTATAAAAGACTTTATCGCTTTTGTGCGCTTAGTATTCCCTGATAATACCATACCAGAATATATTAAGAATTATGGATGTACAGAACAATGCACTGAATATTTTACTAAATTTTTTTCATTCGTTGATAATATTGATACCATCACAAAACCATATCAAAAACATTTATTAATCAATAACTTGTTAGGTATTTCATTTTGTGTTCAATCAATCGAACAAATATCTATTGGTTCATATCAAGTTGGGGCAACATTATTAGTATTATTATTTTTTTATGATATCTTTTGGGTATTCGGTACTGAAGTTATGGTAACAGTTGCAAAAAATTTAGATGGACCAATTAAATTATTATTTCTAAAATCATTTAAAAATCCGAATGATGAAAATTCTAAAACTGAATCATCACTACTTGGATTAGGTGATATAGTTATTCCTGGATTATTTGTTGCATTATTATTAAGGTATGATGCTATGCATAGTAAAACTGGTATTGAAGCTTCGACTATGAATAAAATTAGTATTAAAAATTCCGCTGAAGCAATTTTCTCAAAACCATTTTTTACTTTAAACTTGATATTTTATGCACTTGGATTAATAACAACTGTATTTGTCATGTTCTATTTTAAAGCGGCACAACCTGCATTATTGTATCTTGTACCTGCGTGTTTAATTGCATCATTAATTGTTGCGTTCCAAAAACAAGAGTTTAATTTACTGTATAGCTATGATGAAACACCAAATAAAGATAAAAATGGGACTTCGGAAAAGACTGTAGGTGAGCAAATACGTGAATTGAAAGATTTAGTTATATCGTTGAAAAATGATGTTGATGAGTTAAAACTTAAATTAGGTTCTGGGGTCTCTACAAGTTCATCAGGTGCTGGAAATTCACCAGTAAGAACGAAGTAATTTTTTAGTTTTCATAATTATGTACAATATAAATACAAATAATATCACTATAAGTTTTTTTAGTATTTTATATTCCTAAAAATGACTCTAACATTGAAATCATTTTTTTTTGTCTTACTGCCGGATTAGTATTAGGCACTGTAGGTGTGACTAGAAAATTATTTAATAGGTCATTATAATTATTATTATTAGTAGTATTAGTATTATTATTGTCATCATTATCATTTGTTTTATTTTTTCCATTTATTGATTCAATTTTTTCTAATTCACCAGACGACAATTTAACATTTAAACCTCCTTTATTATTACCAGCAGGACCTCTCATGAATTCATATTTACGTTGTAATAAGCCGTACATTTCTCTTTCTGTTCTTGATAAATGTTCGCGTAATCTATCACCTTTTACTTTTTGAGATTCAAATTCTATTTTCCAATATGATATTTCTTTTTCTAAATTTTCGGATTTAATCTTCCATTCTCTTTCATTTGCAATACATTCTTTTTCTAGTGTCATGTTCTGTTTTGCTTGGTCTTCTAATCGATATTCTAAATCCGTATTTATTCGTTCTAATTCTTTTACCCGATATTGTAATGATTCATTTAACTATGCAATTGTAAATATTATTAAAATTTTACTTGATATCATATAAATAAGAATTATATTTTTACCTGGCGAATTTGTTTTAATTCTTCATATTCATCAAAATCTATTTTCTCAAATAAAGGACGATCATTCAAGTACCTTTCGTCATGAAAACTGTCATGAGGCGAACTATTACTACCAATATTAATATTTCGTGCCATCTTTATCAGAGTTTCATGAGACAAGGAGAATTTTAAGTTTTTTCTTATATTATGCAAAAAATTATCGTCACGCCTTTTTAATGCGAGCTCAGCTTGCGGAACCTTGGTTGTGCCTACGCTTTGTAAAGAAGACAGAATTAAAGATTATAACATTTTACTTACATATGGTCCATCAAGTTCGAATCCTAATTTTCTATAGTAATGCCTGGTTCCAACTCCAGCAATAACTAATAATTTTTGTGATCCATGCTCATATTTTGCAATTCTTTCGGCTTCTTCCATAAGCAACGTACCATAACCTTGATGTTGAAACTTTGTTGGATCTCTTGCTTGTAATGGAACTGCTGATCCGTAAACGTGTAATTCTCTGACAATTGAACATTTTAAATCTTTCATTTCTGGTCTAAATGAATCATTACTAATTTGCCTTAATCTTAACAATCCGATCAAAACATCAGCTACTGGATCTTCATACGACAAAAATGTTTCCCATCCATTATTTGCTGTATAATCTCTTCTTATTAATTCTACTTGATCCGGATTTATTCTTTGATGTATTTGTTTAATACCAACTTCCCTTGTACGAACATCTCTACATTGCAAATCTAATTCTTCCATTCGTTGTATTGCTAATTCGCGTAAATTACCATGATCAACACCTGATGTTACTAATGGCATAGGAATATCTCTTTGTATACGATATACTCTAGTCCATGGTGGTATCATTGCTTGAATTTGTGCTATAATATCAACTAATTCTTCTGGGGTATAATTTTTATAATGACCAGTTTTCCATAATTCGTATAAACCAGTACCTCTTATTACTAAGGTTGGATAAATTTTTAAACCATCGGTACGAAATTTAGGATTTTCAAAATATTCTCTAAAGCCATCTAAATCTCTTTCTTTTCCCATATTAGGTAAATCAGGCATCATATGAGATACAATTTTAAATCCACAATCTTTTGCTAATTGAAATGAATTACATACTGCAGCAACTGTATGACCTCTGTTAGTATCTCTAGCCACATCTTCGTAAACACTTTGAACACCAATTTCAATTCTGGTACAGCCATATGATAACATTTCATTTAAATGTGGTTTTAAACAATAATCAGGTCTAGTTTCAATTGTAATCCCAATACATTTGGTTTTACTTTGTTCACTGAATGATATTGCTTCACTGACAGATGTAGAATGATGACCAGAAAGTGCATCATGTAAATTTCTTATAAAAAAATCTTTATAATCACTATCTAATGACATGAATGTACCACCCATTACAATAAATTCAACTTTATCAACTGAATGACCTAATCTTTTTAATTGATCGACACGACCTCTTGTTTGACTATATGGATGGTATCTTGCTCTGATTGCTCTCATACTTGTAGGTTCATATCCTGTATATGCCTGAGTAGAATACTCAAAATCTGAATCAGGTCCACCTGGACAATAAACACATACATTACCTGTTAATGCAATATGTGGACAGCGATGTGGTTTACTCATTACAGCAACAACAGCAACCCCTGATGCGGTACGAACTGGTTTTGCTTTAATATATGGTAATAACTTTGGTTTATATTCTTCAGGAACAGCAGCAATAATATCTACTAACTTTGGAATATATCCTAATTTATGTTTCCGAGCTATTTCACCTTTTATTTTCGTTAAATTTATTGCGACTTGTGCTTCATAAGCCTTTATAAGTGAATTCACAATTTCAGCAATAGCTAATTTATAATGTTCTTGAAACTCAGGTCCCAATGCAGTTGCTGGTGATGCTATCATACTCTATGTACCTTTCTAGGTGGCGATCTAACTATCCCTTCTTCACTTACTTGGTACCCTACTGCAGACTGGTACTTACAAATGGGATGGTCCGATGGAACAATCGCTGAAAAAAAAAATACCATAACCAAGCAAAAGGTTTGGTTCAATAAAAACCTTTTCAGTAATAATGAAAATTCGCGCAAAGAATGTCAAGGCGAAGATACAAAAAGATTTTAAGAAAGTAAAAGCAAAAGTGGGCAAGAAAGTTAAAAGAGGCAATGTTACAGCAATTAAAATTGAAAGTAAACGCATCATCATTCCGCTACAGTCTTTAAATGTTGAAAAATCAACTGATGAAAAAGTTAATTTGGATAAAATAATAAAGCAATTGAGTCATTATTCGATTAATAATAGAGCTGCAGCATTAAATGATTTAAAAATAATTATGGAAAATAGTATTCATGCATCATCATATATAGCAATGGTTATTGCAAAAACAATGGAATTAATGTTTGATGAAGACAATAATATAAGGAAGTTATGTACTGACGTATTGACAATCATTTTTACTAAATTTAATTCTACTCGTTTCGAAGCAGTTGCATCTATTATAATATCATATATTTGTAGTGGTTTGACAAATATTAGTAAGTTAATCCGAAAAAATACCTTAAATGTTCTATTATGTTTAGTAAATCATCATCCTGTTTTATTGGTTATACAATTTGAAAAAATCGTTGAGCATGTTTTAGCATTAGTTAACATTTCGAATCAATCAAATACAGCAATTGGTGTAAATAAAAGTGGTCAAGGATCCGTACTTGCAATCGCTGCTGCTGAGGCTAATATGAATAAAGGAAAGAAAAATAAGATGGAAAAATCGACACTATTAGTATCAGTTTTAAAAGTTTTGGTATCTTTATTATCTAATACAACTGGTGCGTCAATATCAAAAACTAATCATAACATTAAGGATAGCACAGATGTTACAATAAATAATGACTCCAATTCAATTATATTGCTTAGTAGTAAGAAACATACAAGTAAATTTATTGAATATAAGAAAAAGGGGGTCGTTAAAATATTTGTTTCAAACGATAATAAAGGTGGTCATGCAATGTCCGATAGGTTACCAATTCATTTAGCTGATAATTTATGTGTTAGATTAAATGACATATGGGTAGGAATTACAGCATCTCAAGGTAATATTGTACCATTAGACGTATTGGATGTATTAACAGAGGTGACATCATTAGCTATTATATTAGACAATATATTTCAGGTGGGCACATTGAGCAGTTATAAAATACTACTTAATAGTATGAAAATACTATTTCCATATTATTCATATGAAGCTAGTATGGCAGTACCTGGAAGTAGTCAAGAATTACAAGGATTATTTCAAATCGAAAGTTTAAATTTGTCGATTTGTGAAATAATATATGTAAACTTTATGCATGACACAACTGAAATAAATACATTTTTAGTTAGTTTAATTAGAAAACTAGTTGATCAACAAACAAATAAAAGGCAAGATGATGGTAGTGTTATTTTTATTGGAAATGAATCAAATAATTATAGTTCAAGTGTTATTCCAAAATTATTCAGTACATTACAGACAATTATAAACTTAACATATTCAACACACGATCAAATTGTGAAGATGTTAGCTAATAATAATGACATATTTTTTATTGTACTACAAAGTTGTAGTGATTTAAGTAATAGCATAACTATAGATATGATTAAAAGTAAGCAAGAAGCCAAAAGTATAGTAATTGCAATAATAAAATATGTTAGCAATATAATTATTAATATTTTATGGAAGTTAAACGATTTGCAGTATGAAAATGATACTCTAAATCTTATACCAAATATGATAATGGCGTTATTATCACTTATAGTTAATTGTCCTGATGAATTGGGCTTTTTAAAAGATAGTTTTATTAGTACTGTATTGATTATGGTGCAACGTAATCATAGTCCTATTTTTAGTGATGCTTATACGCAATTAATATTCAAAAACCACAAGGAATTTTATTTAAAGAGTGATAATATTAATATCCGATATAGAATGTTGGATATATTCTATTATTTGTGCTTTGATGATAGTAAGGCGTTTTATAATGCTGTTAAAATAGTGATCAAATGTGTCGTAAGTAGTAAAGTAACAAGTGATGAAAGACGATATCTACTTAGAATATTATTTGAAAGGAGATATGAATTGGGTTTGAATGATTACATTAAACTTTTGTTTCTCTCATTACAATACTATATCAAATCGGTTAATAATACAAATATTGGCAATGAAAGCAGCAAAAATTTTAAAAAAAGTCATAAAGTATTTCTTGAAAATGCAGATATTGCACATTGGTACGGTAACGATGTCGCGAATGCTATATTATGGTGTTCAAGTCCTGAGTTATCATCTATTAATTTATTAAAACTAGTTAAACCATTATTAGAAGAATTCGATGTCGTTACTGACAAAACATCGATTGAAAATTATCTGTCTTTATTAGTTAGTATTACATTCATAACTCGTTTGTTTACTACTACTTCAGTTATGTGTAATGATGATGCTGAAAGTTTATTGGTAAATAACACATTGCAATCATTATGTGATTGTACTTACGAATATATGACAAATGATATGATTTTACCAACTACTGCGTTAATTAGTAATGAACATAATGATTTGTTATATATTCCCATTAATTTATGTTTGCATTTAAAATTTATTGACGGTTATCCAATTACTAAATTACTACTATATGCTATAAATAATAATTGGATTTCGTATAGTCAATTTATCAAGGAAAAAGTTTTGAAAATTATTTATAACATAGTTATCAGTTCAGAAACAATTGTAACTGTTAGTCGTGATGATCTTAATATATTTTTGGATAATATAAATCAAAAAAAAAATGATGATGACAGTATAAGTAGCCTTATTATTGCAATTAAAAATTTTTGCTAGCAACTGTATAATAAAATAAAATCAAACATATTATCTATTTAATTACGGTTAATTTTCCTAAATGTGAATCACAAATATTATTCAAATATGAAATAGTGGGTAGCTTTCCTTTGGTTGTATTAATTGCAATAAGATTTGACAAATCCACCGCTAGTGATGTTCCCGCTAAATATTTTAGTACATGCTGTAATACATTAATTTGGTTGCTGCTACCATAATCTTCTTGGTATATTTTCCACAACGCAGGTAATACAATTAGATTTTTTGTTTTATCAATTGAGAATGAGTGCAAAAATACATTCTTACAAGCTAAATCTAATTGTAGCTTATAATTAGATGGCGTTAAAGTATAAACTAATGGTGGATACGATGGGGACCCACTACATAATAAAAAATTGACTCTTGGATCAGCAATTTTACATGCATATGCAAAATGTTCGTCGCTTGCTGGTATTGCAATGCATTCTGCCTTGTTGGAATAATTTGGACGACAAAGAATTCCTCGGATAACGCATTGTTCTAGTTCCATTAACGAAAAAACGTTATCACCGATTTCATAACTAACGGTTGAAAAGAATTGCAACCAATTTTGTTTACCAGGAGGTTGGAATACTAATCTACCGTGTATCAATAACAAATAATATACATTGACAAAAAAACACAATCCTTCTGGTTTTTCAATTTTAATTTCACTTAAATTAATTGTTTTAAGCAACGCAATTTGATTTTGAAACAAAATAAATTGTTCTTTAACTTTATTATCACATGTGTTACTGGTTATTAATTCATAAAATTGGTAGTCATTACTATTTGGATTTATTGATGATAATGTAGATAATAAATTTGCAGTAAATTGCCACAATGGTTCTTGTATAATAGAGGTGATGTCATAAGGTTGCAGTCTATTATTAAGAATACGTCGATTAGGAAACGGTTTCCATTTACCTCCAATAACACATTTACTTTCAAAACATTTTATATTCAACTTATCTTTAATTTTCTCATCATGTAAATTTAAATTTATCGATTTTTGTATTAAATTAGCAATAACAGCAGAAAAACAATCTCTACCATTACTAGCACTAAATGCTATGTAATAAATAGTAAATATTGTCTCAATTTTACAAATAAAATAACCAGGTAGAGGAGATAAAGTATCGCTTAATTGCGACACACCAATGATCTCATTAATAGGTATAATTAATGTTGGTTTTGAAATCTTAGGAGAATTAAATGTTACTGCAGCTGAATATATAATAATTGTTTCTTCAGTCCAATGTTTATCATGAACGCATCTTCCAACTATTACAGAATACACAGGTTCTGGTAAGTACAAATTAATATCAAATTGCCGTGGATCACCTGTTAAAAACCAACTATCAAATACTCTTGGATTATCAATAAATTTATCGATAAAAGTTTTATGTTCACTCTCATTGTCACTTTCAAGTAACGTCATAATATTGCATAATTGATTATTAATAATTCTGATTTGGTGCAAAGACTGTAACTCATAAGAATATTTCACTTCATGATTCTTGGGTATATTATTGGGGCAATTGTTATTAATATATTGCAATAACTTGCCTAATTCTGGTGGTGTAACTAAACATATCCATTTTTTATTACTTTTACCAATAGTCTTATTACACAATAATATGCAGGTAATTTGTTCGTATAATAATGTACGATGTGTAATATTAGCCCATGCAATCATTTCAACGGTAATATTTTCACTCTTAGAATTTTTTGATGGCGATATTGTTAGAAATGATGCTATACCACCTAATGCACTTTTTTCATTTAATGGTGACAATATGGTGTTTTTGTTTAGTACAAAACACATTTCTAATGGATATGCAGGTGGTTTTTTGCTCCAAATATTTTTCTTTTTATTATCTGTCCAATCATACAAAATTAATTGCGTACCTTCATGAATATAATTAACTTTACTTGAAATGGGTTGAAATCCTATTTCAAATCTTGGCCATCTGGCTGATCTTAATCTGAACTTTTGTCCTGCAATCAGTGGTGCACCAAATAACATATCTTTATTATTATCTAAAACAGTGATCATAAAAAAATCAAATGGACCAGGCCACAAATGTTCTGGTGTTGATATACCTAACCATAAACCATTTAAAACTGTAAGAAAACGATCCTTATTCAGAGTGAAATGAACTTTTACTATGTCACCGCTACATAAAATGTCACTATTATTAAGAGGTGGAAATTTATTTTTATCAAAATTTTTGATATTTAATCCAGAATGATTAAATTCTTCAATAGGAATTTCAGAAATGTCAGAAACAAATTCTGTTTTATGAAAAGCATTTTGCATATTTCCAACTTTTATCATGTGTACCTTTTGAATTGTTTCTAATTCTGTACGTGCAGCAAATCCATCCATATCCCCAATACCTGACCAACATATATTCTTTGTATTAATGTTGTCCACATTATTTGAGGTTGAACCAATATTAAAGTATTGGCAATTTTGTATGTAATCAGTCATGTTATGTAATAAATTTTTTGGCATTTCATTTTCATTCGGTAACATTAGCAATGGAATATCTTGATCATCATATATAGCTAAGTCGTCCGAAGATAACTTTTGTTCTGTACTACTTGTATGATTTGGCGACAGTAAATCTTTACTATTACGGCTAGTAGTAACTGATTCGACGGTTGTCGCAACTACCTTTTTTCTGCTAAATATACCAATAATAAGTAAGAATAAAACAATAATTAAAACCGGGAAATCTATCACACACGACAATATCAACAAGCCTAATTGTTTTAAATAATGAATTGAGTCATTATCCTCCTCCATTTTGGTTTTTACCTCTTCGTTTGGTTTTTTCGGCGACTCGCTGGTAGATCCCCCGGTCAGCCGGTAGGATCCTACACCTTAAGAAAACAAATGATAATGTAGATACTGCCTACTTGCTTTGTTACACTTACATCAATGAATCATAGAAATAGTCTACGATCAATCTTCTTCTTGGGTCCCTCCATCCGAAGTTCATCGCTAAACCGGTACAATCGCCGGTACTTTTTGATTTGCATGTCGTACCAATGGTATTGCTCGGTTGTTGCTTTCTAGTAATTTTGCTCTATCAATTGCTGCTATGAATGTGAAACGGTTTCAGTTTATTCTGAGTCAAGAAGATCCTTTGGTTGTAAGTGAAGGTCTTGATACATTTCGTCAGCAAATACTTCGTGAGCATGACGCACTTTTATCCTTTGGTTATAATGGAAGAAGTGTATACATTGATACTGAGAAAGCTTTATATCCATCCCGTATCCCTGATATCAAAGGCTTATTGTTGGCATTTATACAGTCTTCTCCATTTGGTGAAGAGATTTTTGTATTGTGGAGATTAATAGTAGATAGAAATGAATTAAGAGATTTATGTGCATCATTAATGCAATGTATCAGTGCAATATTATATTGTTCGAGTATTAATGAAACATATTGCACAAATATTGTTTCGAAAATATTGTCTGAATTTAATAAGTATTTACAACTACAATTAAGTTCTGGTAATATTAAATTAATTCATAGCACGTTAGGTTTATTAATAAGTATCGCTCGTAGTAGTGGTCAAAATTGTAAAGATGTGTATCAAAGAGTATTATTTTCTACATCAAATGATAATATATATGTAACTATGCTTCAAAAGGGTAAAATTGTAAAATGGATAACAAAAGAAAATATAGTAGATATAAGCTCATTAAATTATAATAATGATAATATTCATGAAGTTATAGTGTCTGATTCACGTTCATTCATAGTAATTCTTATTTTAACAATATTAAAAAACGCAGATACGACAATGTATTCAGAATTAATGAATACCAATTCCTTATTCAAACGAATTTTAAATTCAATTCATAAAGATGAGCAGAATTTATTAAAAATAATTTTTGATGGATTATTAACTTTAATGAATATAGATAAGCAGTACATTGTTTCAATTGATAATAATTGTATTAATAATTTATTTGTTCTATATAAAAGTGAAAATGAACAAATACAAGAAATAGTTGACGATTTTATGCAAAAGTATTCAATATTTTTAATAAATTCTGTTAGTGATAATAATAGTTATTATCATAATCGTGGATACTATGAGAAAACAATCTTATATATTATAAAGGAACTGCAAGGGCATGTAGATTTACGTCATCGCAAATTGCAATTATTATTTTTGAAGAAACGTCCAAATTTGTTAGTTAAGTGTATAAATTCATTAACCACTTCATGGGATCCAGTAATATCACCATCATATGATTATATCTGTGCTCTTTCACATTTAACATATTTGCTTTGTAATGTTGATATTGATAATAATTATAAAATGGTATTGAGACAACTTAAAGAAAATATTAATAATGACAAAGCAGATAGTAACATGTATAAAAGTAGCATCGAGGAAATTTTTACAACATTTTTACCTGCTAATTTGTTCAAGAAAGATTTAACGAAATTATTGCAATCACCTAATAAAGTTTTACAAAAAATGGGTATAAATGTTATGATTGCTTTGACTAAACGTCTGACACAAGTTATCTATGAATTATCACCAACAAGTATTAAGAATAATTTGTTTTTGACTTATTTCAACATGGCTATTAATAAACATTTTCCTGATTTTCAAATTATTTCGAATTTATTTTTAAAGTTTGAAAAAAATATTTGTGAAGGATTGCCTATTAGTGATACAAGTCAGAAACATGACATGGAAGTTGAAAATGAAAATATGTCAAATCCAGATGAAAATCAAGATGATTTTGATTTTGCATTACCATCTACTAAAAATGAAGTTGATGATAGTGTGGCAAATGAAGACATGATGCTATTACTACTGCATTTATTTCACAACTATGTAAATTTAGTTCCATCTTTGGTAGCTCAATCTAGTTTTGATATATTAAGGTTATTGGACTATGTTAACTGGCTTATTGAACAAAGCGCTGATGATGATAGAAGTATGAATACAATACATATTACACTATCAATTATTTCGTCATCTTGTAATAAAGGTTTATGTCAATGGTTTGGTACACATAGTGATACAATAAAAATGGTCACAGCATTGTTAACAAATTCTGATGATTGGATTAATATAAAACAGTCATCATTATTAAAACTATTTCTTCTCTACTCTAATGAAAGAGATAATAAAATTTTGAATAATTGTGATGTTCTATTGATGGATATTGTAAATAATGTATTAAAACAAAGTAGCATTTTTTGGATTGAAGGTAAATTAGAGTATGAAAATAGCATTGAACTTAATATATGGAAAAAAGTCTTAAAGAAAGGCTCACTAGATACGTTGCAATTAATTAGCATTATTTTGCGTATTCATAAGCATTGGCACATTAATTACTGTGTTGAAGTAGATAAAATGCAACAGAATATAACTGTTGATATAAGCATGTCAGAATATTTAAAGCAAATTGAAATTTTAGATATTGAAGTTGAGTCAAATAATAGCCACAATTCATCACAAACTTTGAAGCATTCAGTTATATTTTCATCATTAATTTATTGTGCAATAAGTCTATGCTGTTGTAATTTTAATGCGCTGCTATCGCACTTACCAAATCATATAAGGACTGATATTTTAGGAAGTAAATCTAGTATTAGTAATTCAATGTTTTTGAATAAATTTAAAAATAGTTCATTGTGTCATAGCATGCGAGACTTGATATCTGATGCTATAATGCGTATAACATTTCATGCACGCGATCAAATGTGGTATATCAATGCACTAGTTTGTTCAATAGAATATCTAGATAATGGAAATGAGAGCAATTTTAGTAAGTGGATTACTACATCAGGACAATTATTTCAAAACGATGGTGCAATAATTGAAGCTAATTCGGTAACTGAACAAAATTATGTCCAAAATATTCTCGGAAAGTTAATGTTTATAGAAAGTAAAAAAAAACGTATTAAACTATCGACAACTGATGACTCTGAAATAATTGGACTAGATGTAATGATTAGATGGAGTCCATATTTGATGTATTCATTATTGAAGAATATCAATAATATTTGTGAGGCAGATTCTACGAAGAATAAGATGAATATGTTGACTATAAAGGATACTTGGATTCTGTTAACTAAGTTACACTTGCAACAACTTGTAGCCTCTGAATTATCTGGTTTAAATGTATTTTTCTCGTGGATATTGAACAATATTTCATACGTGATATCAAATGATGAGAATGCTTGCTTAGAATTCATAAATGAGGGAAAAGTAATCCAATTCATCGATATAATCTATCATATAAGTCAAATAGTAAAAAGAATAAGCCGCTTATCAAGTGAAGACTTAGTAAAAAACAAAAGAAAAACTTCTGATTCTAGTGAGTTACTATTGCAAGCCAAAGAAATTTGTTCGTCATTGGTTAGAATCATCGTTGATTTTGTTCAACGTAATGGATTTACTAATAGTATTTTGATAAAATCATTAACAACATCTTTATTCCGGTTAGGAATATGCGATAAATGTGAGTATTTCGGTAGCAGTATTCGTCACATAATTAAAATTTTGGCTATTGCTTTAATAGACAACAATATAAAGGTATCTTATGAAAGAAGAAGTGTCCGTGGAAATAGAGACAGTTTATATATGTTCTGGAACTTTGTAGCTCGAGAGCTTTGTAACTATTCATATGATTCGAATAATTTCAATGCTGATTTGAAAGACGCTTCGTACAAGAGTGAAATGTTTTCTTTAGGATGGTTAGTACAGCAAGTAATACCAATTCCTATGTTGCGTAAAAAGTATGTAAACATAGCATTACACAATTTAGATGGATATGAATTGATGGATCTGAATAAAAATTCTATAGTTAGCAGTGCTTTTAATTCTACTGCGATAGTCAGTAATGAAATTCCTATTTCAATTTTAAATTGCGTAAGTCAATCTAGACTATCCAGAAGTATGATTGATTACACTAGTAATATATTTAATGCGAATAATTTTCACGATTTGAACTCACTCACTGGAATATCTATTGGCATTGGTCGTAATAATCTTAGTAGCCATTTAAAATTTTATTGTGATCCAATATTGCTAATTGATTCATCATTGGTACTACATTTCAAAGAGTTGAAAAATAAATGTGTCAATTCAACTAACATGAATTTGATTTCACAATATTTGTTTAGTTTATCAAATCGCTCTTCAGTTGTTAAATTATTGTTGAGTGCAAGCGAATGGAAATTTACTAGAAGTAATAGTGATGTTTTGTCAGAAATTAGCGCTAAATTTTCTGATATAAAATCATTAGACTTTATTATAGCAATGTTGAGGCATGCAATGTTTATTAAGTCCAGGGCTACTACTCAAATTTGCAATAATTATATAAATACAGCAGTTAAAGATCAAAGCTTACACATTAAAACTGAATTTATATATGAGTCACTTGTAAGTTGTTTGAATGATATTTTGTTGTATGCGGTTAGTAATAGTACTATTAATGATTCATATGAAGAAGGAGTAGCATTATGGAACAAAGCATTAATGGAAGTATTTTCTTATTTCGTTGACTCCATAGCATCACTCATTATTGATCCAGAGCATAGTAGTAAATTTGAATTTATTACCTATTCGTCGTATATTTTTTCATTGATAACATTTACAATTCCAGAAAAAATATGTAGTAAAATTGGTATGAAAAAAAAACCTCTTTTCCAATTCATGATTCAAAGCATGCAACAATTACATGATCGGTTGCGAAAACGAGTCAATAAATGGATAAAGTTATGTTTAAAACATTCATTTGATGCTTCATTTACTCTAAATCTTTTGTCCCAGTTTAATGTAAAATTATGCGGTACAAGTAGTGAAATTGATGTTAGTAATAAGTTGTTGCTTTGGAATAACACTTTCAAATTTAATCATGACGATTTTTATAATCCAACTATCATGTTACAACTGATACTGGGACATTCTAAGTTTTTACAAGTATTAAATGGTGCTGATACAACACCTCATATTCCATTGTTACAATTGATATTAGGTACTTTTTCCATCTATACATAATACATATTTTCAAATACTAACTACATTTTGTATAGTTCTTGTAAGTGCAATTATAAATGAAGATTCAACGAGTAATGATTCGAAGGACTCCAGTAGTGACAATAATTATTCATTTTTGATGAATGTTTTACTAGGTATATATACTGGCACAATGTCTGAAAAAGATCGAATTATATATCGCACATTGACTTTGTTGAGTAATGATAATAAAATCCCGGCATTGTGTAAGCTCAAACCGTCTGTATTCGTTCAGAAAACTAGCAATAGTGTCAATTGGATATTAGGTGCAATGTCGTTACCAACTATATATACTACATTAATGCATTTTCCATGTTGGAGATCTATTTTACCTCAACCATTTGATATTGAAAGTTATAAAAGTAGGAATCGATATCTCAAAGAATTAAAGGAAACTATGAGCACTTTGACGAAAGATTGGTCATTGATGGCAAATATTAGTAATAGTAAAGGTAGTACAAAAGATGATTTTGTAATGGATATTGTGGGCGATGATCATGATGATGATGATGAAGATAGTGTTGATGATGAAGATACTGTATTAAGCTCTGACAATGGTATTGATGAGGACATTAATTATATAGATGAAGAAAACAATCCAAGCGCTCAAAATAGTAGCACTATTGATTGTGTCCAGATTCTTGATCCATCAATCGATAATTCGTCACTCAGTGGAGTATACGATCCTGCCTTTTGGCTACCAAGTTTACATTATTTATTGCAGTTACAAGAAATATCAATTCGACAATTATCAAATTGTGGACTTTTATCATTAGTTTTCGTATCTTTGGGTAGTAATTGTCCTATTTCAAGAAGTTACGCATTATCTTGTCTAAGTACAATTTTATTACTGTTAAAAAAACAAACTCCAGAAAAAGATCCTGCGTTTAGGGAACGTCCACAACTATTACTTTTAGTAAATTTTGTTCGTAATGGTTTTGATACTAAAATAGAAACTAATGACACTAAATGTCCCAAACTTCCTATGTCAACAGCGTTATTTGCTGCTAGAGCAGCATTGCATTTAATGCAGCCCAGTCATGAGTTATACTCTAAAATTAATAAATATTTATTATCTCGGCCTTATTGTGATGTTAAAGATATTCCGTTGTATGACTTTAGTGTTATGAGTGGTAATAATGAATCTATTGGTGATATTTCAATTCAATTATCTACCTTGCGATTAGTCCGCGATGGTTTATCTAGTAAAGAAGATCACTTAAATTTGTGTAGAAAAAATGCATACAGTCGTTTAATGATGATGTTTAGGATAGTATCCAACGTTGATATCAAATGTGGACACGCTATACTAGATTTATTTGAGAAAGCATTAACTATTAAAGACTCGGCCAGATATTTAATTGAAAGATGCGGAATTATATTATGGCTTCAACAAAATTCATCCCCTAAATGTTGTATAGTTGAAAGTGATGTTATGAAAACTGAGCCTAGAATATACAATGAAGAGTCCAAGGTGAAAGCATTAATTAACGAAATTCCGTTAAAATTATTAAGCAGATCACTTGTGATATTAAGACGTGCGATAGCAGCTGATTTTGTATTATCGTGTGAAGGTATTAAATCTAACACCATGTCATTTTTTAGATGTTTATGTTTCATTATTGATGAAGTTATTATTATGGATGAAATCAAATTATCACACTATATACCCGTTGATTTTATTAAACAATTGATAATTGCAATATGGGATTGTTCACTGACTTCTTCGGCAGATGATCATTTGGAATGGAATATAAACAGACTGTACTGTCTTGCTAAAGCTATACCTAATATTATTGTTGGTGTTGATGATGAAACTCAAGACATAAGAAGTGATTTAATTATATCAATTCTATCGTTGATCTCATTTAAAAGCCGATTGCATGAATATCCGATATCTATCGCTACTCGTGATCAAACTCGTGAAAACTTCCCTTCGCTATTGAATATGATGATGAATTCATTAAGCAATTTATTATTTACTGGTAAAAATTTATGTGACAAGACTTGCAATTACATTTGTATATTTCCGCAAGAAATATTAGAAAATCATTTGAAAATTCCTTCAAGCTCTAAAGCATATTCATGTATTCTTCATTTATTTCATGGTGATTTCAAAAGTTTCAATGTAGTTGATCTCCAGCAAAATATTCGTAATACGTGGAATGTACTCGCAAATTTTGATATGAATAATACTATCCTACCTTGTGAGGGAAACTTAACTATTGGGATGTGTAGTGTTATGTCAAAATCAATAATTAATTGTTTAGTTTATTATATTGAAGGGATGAATGACGATAAATTTCTTGCTGTTGATACTTCAAATTCATTATTTAGATGGATTTTGAGTATTAAATTGATTTTATTGAATGAGAGAAGTAATAATATACCAAGTATAAATAAAGATATTAATTTGGATGTCAAAAAACGATTATATAGTATTATTGATGGCGGAGTAGATTTATCTCATTATAATAATGGCTTTCAAAATTTTCAACTATTATATCGTTTAACGATTATTGGAGTTATAACTTTATTATTGAATTTACCACCTTGGTTTAAATCCGAGCAGAGTATATCTATCATTAATTCCTTTTCTCACGCAATACATACTTTACTTGGTTGTTCTTACGACAACGAAGATACATCAAATCGATTGGTATTATTAAAATTACTCAAGTCAATTAATAATGATTTTGATGGTATGGTCCTTTGGAGTTGTATTATGAGTCATCAGTATCATGATAATCATGACATCTTGCCAATTAATAACAGTGATTATAGAAATCTTTGTTATAATTTATGTTATTTATGCTTGGATATAATAGGGACAATCATTTCTATTAATGATCGTATAATAAGTAGTGAAAGTAATAATTTAGAGGATATCTTTTCTATTGACCAAGAAAATGAAATGATTGATAATATTTACATCATTCATCATGGTCCTAGTATATTAAGTGATATATGTAACAAGATAGTATCAAGTAATATACATTTGCAAATGGTGACGTCTAAGGATAATCAAGTAATAGATAATTATGATATTTTTGAATCATCCGCGCATAATAGCAATAAAAATATTCGAATGAATTCAAATTGGAAAAGTATACCAAAGCAATCACGAGAAAGTATAATTAGTGGGATGAAATCAGGTCGCACTGTACCATTAGCTGGTAATGTTTCTGTGACCGAAAATAGTTTAGAATAACATGTTTTACACTGTTTGATATTATTAAAAAAATGTTATATGGCTGAAAGAACTATAGTTTACTATACAATATGCAATAACCCTCTAGTCTAAGCTTTATGTCTTAACAGCATTAGATCCACCTGGCATACCTAATACCTTTCCTTTTCTACCGGTTGTCTTAGTATGTTGACCTCTAACACGATGTCCCCAGTAGTGACGAATACCACGATGTGCTCTGATCTTCTTTAATCTTTCAATATCACCACGTACAGCAGCAATTAAGACGTTAATAACTTGTTGAGTTGTTTTACCACTTACTACATCCCTTCTTCTATTGACGAACCAATCTGGTACTTTAAATTGTTTAGGATTATTAATGATAGCAACTAACTTTTCGATTTCTTCGTTGGACATTGTACCAGCACGACGATCAACATCTACTTCTGCCTTTTTACACAATATATTCGAAAAACGTTTACCAACACCAATAATTTTAGTCATGGCAAACATACTCTTACGTTTACCATCAATGTTAGTGTTGAGGACACGTAAGATGTGTTGAAACTCATTGGTCATTTGGAGACTCATCTTCTATTATGCTTTTATGGAAGACTCTTCCCTTAGTGATTTCTTGGTGATTTTTTCGAGCCACCAAAAAATCAGATGTTAGGGTAGGTATTACCGTATTAATCAGAGGAGGTTGTCCATCAAAATCATCAATTTAAAGTCATTTTAAATATTTTATAACTGAACATCAATAATTTAATGAAAGTTTATAATTAAAGCTTAAAAACCAATCGATAAATTTTTATGGTATAGAGTAAGAATTATTACATATAAAACTAAATGGTAAACTCTTATAAAATATTATTGCTATTAATAATTATAAATGATTGATTATTAAATAACTATAGAAATATCTAGGGTTGTTCCGTAGTTGTTTTGAAGCAATCGAAGCAATGATGAAAAAAAATAAAAAAAATGTTTGGACGCCTTGTTACAAGTATAAGGCCAGTTTCGTTAGGTTGTGTATTCCAGTCTGGTACTTTAACAAAATGTGTCAATAGTTTCAATATTCAATCAAATTACTTGAAAAATATCAATAATAATAGTATTATCTCAAAAACAGGATGTCAGAGATCATATCACAGTACTACAAATAATTGTATGGGGATAGAAGAGTTTTTTGATCCCGAGAGAAAAGCTGGCGAGCCGTTTGTATCAGGTAGAGCTTGGACTGTAGTTGATTTAAGAAGAAAAGATTTTGATGATTTACATAAATTATGGTATGTTTTATATAAAGAAAGAAATTTATTATTATCATTGAAAGCAAAATATCGCAGAAGTGGTAGACCAATCGCTCAATTAGAAGACAATAGATATATTAAAGTTAAAAGATCAATGGCTGCAATAAAACATGTATTAGGTGAACGACAAAAAATTGGTAATAAAATCAAAGAATTAAATTCAATAATAGAGAATGAGAATCAAAATGATGATATTCAAAAGAAATAGAAATATTGTTTATATATATGATAGATAGGGGAAAGAGTGCAAATTATGTAATTAAAAGAATTTTCTTAAGAAAAATAATTGTTTATATAAATCCTTACATATATTTTTGAGATCCCTTTTTTCTGATCTGTATCTTTATTATTGTCATTTAAAATTGTTTCTTTGGTGGCGCTCTTCCTAAAAATCTAGCTATTGATGGTACGATTGATATTGTGAATCCTAAACGTATAGGTTCAGTAAATTTAGTCATAACCCATGCGAGAGCAAATGTACCGACACGTGGATTCTCTCTTATATAGTTAGGCAAAGTATTTATACCAGTAACATATTCAACTACATCACAAAACTTTTTAACTGCTGCATTAGGATCAAGACCGAATGTAGCAGCATTAAATATATCATAATCAAGGGAAATAAAAACTGATGATAAAGTACATATGTATACAGATAAATAAGTGACGACTGCAACGCCACCATATTGTTTCCATAATACTTTTAATTTTGATTTTAAATCATTATTTGTATCAACTTCCGATGATGAAAACAATCTAATATTATTTCTTCGACCAACATTATTATATTTATTATTATTATTATCATTACTATTTACAATATGCATACTACGATACATGGATCTACTCGTTGCAGAATCTACACATCCTTTATATTGACTTCTGCTTCTGGTATACAGTGATGATACCATCGAAAAATTATTATTAGATTTCCTGAGTATAGTATTTTTATTTAACGCACTAGATAATTGTAATTTTGATAATAAAGTAGCACAAAGCATGATGACGACAAGAAACCACGATTTTGTAATTGACGAAATATACATGAAATGATTAGGACTTAAATCCGTGAAATTATTGGGACTCAACTTGGGAGACCTTTGCTTTTTTCTTTGCTCTGCGTCATGATTCATGAAGGCACCGCGCACCATGGCCGGTCCAAAAATGTTTCTCTACTTTACTACTTTCTTGCAGACCGTTAATTGTAACTTCTTTTCTTTCATCCTGATTTAATTACTTATTTCGGTCGTCTTAGTTTAAAAAATTCTCCATGAACAGGAATTTTCAACTTAAAATCTAAGTATAAAATAATCCTACATAAAAATGTTCCTGATATTTCTATTTTAACTCAATTGAATAAAACTTCTTCAATAAAGACAGGGTCCGATCTAAATAATTTTCAAGGAATAATTGAAAAAAGGAATTTTCACTTCGAAAAAATCCCAAAAATGTATACTTTCTCGCTCTCGCTGTGTTTATTAGCAATGGCGTCTAGTACCCTGGCACTTATGAAGTTTCCGTCGATACAATCGTTGTTATCACGAAGCATCAGAATAAAGTGTAGATCAACATCATCGTCTTCATCATTTTCCAGTACTTTCGAGGATCAACGAAAATATGGTATGACGTATCTAGATAGTGCATTGTTACTAAGAGGTAAAGTTGTTACTGGATATGGTAGAGGGAGTAAGAAGCTTGGTGTTCCCACTGCAAATTTGCCACATTTTCATGAAGATTTAGTCACAAGTTCAGATTTAAATAATGGTGTATACTTTGGTTGGGGATGTATTGAGAAAGATTCTGAAATTATTGTACCTATAGTAGCAAATATTGGAAGATCTCCAACATTTGTTGGTAATGAGAATAGTATAAATATTGTTGAAGCTCATTTAATAGGACGTACACCAACTAGTAAAATTAAAGATAATAGTGGTGATTTTTATAATGAATACCTTCGTATATGTTTAATTGGATTTTTAAGAAATGAGAAAAAGTTTTCATCATTTGATGGATTAGTTAAACAAATTCATGATGATATTGATACATGTAAAAATATTGATGAAATTAGTAATGAAATTAAATATGATCCCTCTGATAATTGGAAAAATATTTTAGGAAAATATAAAACTTTAGCATATAACTTTTTAGTTATGAAAGATTTAAATTATGTTAGTAGTATATATTTTAGTAGTACAAATAATAATCCCTCGCTCAAAAATAATATGCAAATTAATATTGGTAATCAATCATTATTTGCCAGAATGCCAATTACTTAAATAATCAAAAATTAACTGTAAATAATGTATAAATTTGTGAATTAATATCAGTACAAATCATAATTTAATAAGATCTGCCCCATAAGCACCAAGTGGTAGCTGGTAATCCAGATACAAAGCATGGAGTACCAGCTGGTAATGGTGGTTGATCAAATGGTTTACATAATGTTTTCGCTGCAACACTAACAGCAGTAGTAGCTGCTTCTACTCCACCATGTAGTGCTTCTTCTCTTGACATCTTTTTCACTTTTTCTTCCCATTCTTTATTGTCAATAAATGGTGTTAATACTAAGCATCCCTTTTCTAATGCTGGAACAAAGTCAGCCCACTTTAATACTGTAATAATGTTTTCATCCCGTCCAGCTTTTGCCTTTTGGAACATACTACTTTGTATAGTATTTAATAACTCTGGTATTGCTGTAGCAATAGATTCAAATGATATGTCAGACTTGTCACCATTATCTCGACGAACAATACGACATTGTCTTGATGTAAAATCTCGTGGACCAATTTCAATTCTAATAGGTACTCCTTTTTGTTCCCAATGATTAAATTTCCATCCTGGATTATAATTTTGTCTTGCATCAACATCAATTCTTACACCAAGTCGTTTTAGGACAACTCTAATTTCATCGCAATATTTTACTAATTCATTAAAGTCAACATTTTTCATAGGAACTGGAACAATAACAACTTGTACTGGTGCTACTTTTGGTGGTAATACTAAACCTTTATCATCACCATGAACCATTACACATACACCAATAGTTCTAGTTGTTAATCCCCATGATGTTTGCCATGGAATACTACGCTCGCCACGGTCATCTTCATAAAAAATTTTAAACATTTTACCAAAATTTTGTCCTAAATTATGTGAAGTTGCACCTTGTATGGCTCTACCTGAACCATTAATATACGCTTCAACAGTAGTTGTATGGTATCCACCAGCAAACTTTTCTTGTTCTGTTTTCATACCTTTAATAACTGGTACAGCTAATATATCTTCATATACTCTTCTGTATAAATCAAGAATAATTAATACACGTTCTTGTGCTTCCTCGTAACTACAATGAGCTGTATGACCTTCTTGCCATAAAAATTCTCTTGATCTTAAGAATGGAGTTGCATCTTTAAACTCCCATCTAACGACATTACACCATTGATTTAATTCTAATGGTAAATCTCTATGTGATCGAATCCATTTAGCAAAAAATGGGTACATAATGGTTTCTGATGTAGGACGAATAGCAATTTTTTCTGCCAATTCAGTTTCACCTGATTTTGTAACCCATGCAACTTCTGGAGCAAATCCTTCAACGTGGTCTTTTTCCGTATTTAATGCTCTTTCACTAACAAATAGTGGGAAATATGAATTTTTAACTCCAAGCTTTTTTATTTCTTCATCAAAAAATTGTTGAATTACTTCCCAAATAAAAAATGACCAAGGACGTAATATATAGCATCCTGAAATATCACTGTAATCAATCATTTCACTATATGTTATAACTTGAGTATACCAAGTGGCAAAATCTTCATTTTTCTTTGCACTGATACCAAGTAATGTTTCTTTTTTTAACTCTCTATCATTTGAACTTTCATTAGCACCACCACTACTACTAGTATTATTGTTAGTTTTTTTTTGTGCCTTATCTTCATTTCCACCACCTGTTACTGGTGCAACAGAAAAATCAATTATTGTAGGTTTATGATCAATACTATCAAGAAATTTTAATAAATTCGCTGGTGATATACTAGTTGTGCGATCATTACGTAATGGATGAATATTAATTATTTCTTCATTAAGTAAACTTTGATCAATACAAAACTTCACTTCATTATTCTTATCATTTAATAGTGCAAATGGTGAAACTGCACCTCTAATAACACCTAATTTTTCACTTAATATATCTTCATCACCAAATCTTAAATTTGAACCAGATAATTTTAAGTAAGCACCAAGTGCTTTCATATTAACATCACAAGAAGCTCTAGTTGTAACTAAGAATAAACCATATTTCTTATCACGTAAGAACAAATTCTTGGTTAATGTACCTGGAATACCACCAACATGAACAGCCTGTTCCTCAACAGTAAATGCTAATGGATGGCTATATGTTGTAGCATCTAGTGACAATTCCTTTAACTTAGTAAGGATTGCATTTTCTTCGTCTTCAACGCGTTGGAACGATGCCATGTTTTTTTCTATAGAATCTGTGGGCAGAAATTGTCCCAAAATAATAAGGGCCAGCTGTCGTGAAAAAACTATCAACAATAACAAATAATTTATACAAATAATTTATACAAATTTATAATACACATTAAACATACATTAATTAATTATCTCTGATCATTGGTTTCGTGGTCGAGAACTTTTCCTTCAAAAAATTTGCCAGCATATTTTTGCCCGTTGGGTAATTCTACAAGACCAAATCCTTGTGGTTGATCATTTACCCATTGACCTTGATATGATCCACCTCTTTCAGCTAGAATTAATTCAATTAATAAATCAGAATCAACAAAATCTACTGAATGCTGTAAAAAATCTTCATCTATTATTGGAAATACAATACATCCATAACCATCTTTTAAATTTTCTCTAAATGAACCTTCATAATAATATGTACCATCATCACTTTGAAATTTACCATATCCATGCATTTGATTATTACACCATTCACCAGTATATACTGATCCATCCCAAAATACACCAATACCTTGTCCACATCTTAGACTATTTTTATAATAACCTTTATATGATAATACAAAATCAGTTGCTTTAATTAAACCAATACGGCGACGTTCAGCATCTGAATTAAATTGAGTTATGACTGTTTTTTCTCCTAATCCATCCATTAAATCATTAGTCCAATTACCACAATATTTAGAATTATCAATAGCAAATTTATATTCACCATATCCGTGTCGCTTATCTCCTTCACAATAACCCTGAAATATATCACCACATGCATAAATTTTTTTACACCATCCATTAGCCTCACCAGCAAGAAAATAACCTTCTATAGATGATCCATCCATGATATTAGATTTAACACCATGACCAGTCATTGAACCTTCATACCATTCTCCAAAATAATTATCACTATTAGCCCAAACAAAAACACCTTGACCATGCATTTTACCTGTTTGCCATTTTCCTTTATATCTGTCACCATTAGAAAATATATACAATCCAAATCCTTCCCTTTTACCAGTTTCAGTATCTAAGTAACCTTCATATCTATCACCAGATGAATAATTTTTTACTGCATATATAAGTTTTTTACCATTACCATTGATTGTTTCTAGTCCTAGAAAATCTCTATTATTATCATATGAATTATTTCTACTTAATTTATCACTATATTCTGAACCAGATTCATTAGAATTAGTAGACTCATTTGAAGTAGTAGCTGCTCTTGATAAGAACTTCTTATTTTTCCTATTTTTATATGCTATAACTAATTCTTTTGTCTCTTTTGTTGGTGAATATAAAGTACTTTCTCTTGCTTGACAACTCTTTTCGTATTCAATATCTTTTAAATCAGAAAATGAACGATTACGCAGCTTATTCAGCTTATTCATTCTTAATTTTGAAGTTTAACCGTTTAGAAAAGATTTAATTTACACATTACTTGAAACGAGTAAAGGTACAGAGGTTCCAGCTTGTGTTTCAGGTGTTCAAAGTTGCTCCATTTTCCAATCTTGGAATCAGCTGAGAACCCTGGGCCTGGAAAATTATTCCATATGAAATATATATATTGAATTTAGAATAGTATCACTAGGCACATATATCACAAATTTAAATAGTTTTTAACTATTGTTCGTATAATACCTGTAAGAACTCAAGAACTCTATTTGTGGGCCGTTTACCTTTGCGAGGGATCATCGCAAAACACCTACGTGAGTCACAAGCAAAAAAGACGGGAGGACAGACCAGTTTCAAATGTCTACCATTGAGACAAAGTCAAAGAGTGTTAACTCAGGTGAAGTTACTACTTCAATAACTGGTGATAAAATCACCCTCTCAGATGAATACAAATATCATGATTACTTCAATATTATAAATTTTGCATCAATTGTAGTAATTGATATATTTTATATAATTTATTCTACAGAATGGCATAAAATTGGAACTAATCAATTAGCGCAAGATGTTAATTGCACCAAAATATTTACACTAATGAGTTCTTTCACGGCTAATTATTTGTTGTGGGATACTTTATTTGTCTATATTTATCCTACATGTGTTATGGATGATACAAGTACTAAAGAAAAAATGGCTAAAGGAAAAGATCATGCCAGAAATATAATTATACATCATTTGATAACACTTTTATATTTATCAATACCATTTTTTATTCCACAATTTCATTGGCATACTGGTGTGTTATTATTGGTTGAAATTAACACTTTATTCCTTACAATTCGTCGACATCTGTTTAATAATACTCTTGCATATAAGATAATAAATGCATTATTTTATATAAGTTGGATTTTATTTCGCTTAGTTATATTCCCATTTTTTGTATTCTTTATAACATCTGAATATTTTAGATATTCAATAGAAGTAAATACATATATAAATATTTTTGTCATAGCACCTATTTTACAAGTAATGTTGACATCTCTCGGGTTTTTTTGGACGTATAAACTGTTTTTTAAAGCTCCAAAAGTTAAAGTTTAAAAAAAATAATAATAATATAATGTCAATATATGTTAAGAATATTTGTATACATACAATTTATAGTTTTTTACTATTACTAAGATCTTTTAATGCAATTGATGCAACAAAAAACGTAATTGGTACTAGAAAACATAAATATTTAATAGTATCATAAAAAGAGAATCCAGGCAATGAAAGCCAGTAGAATGCATATACCAATAAACATGATCCTACGCATATGATAAATATGATATTACTTAAAGACTTTAAATATTTGAAATTGGCACCATTTTGATACATAATATATCCTAAAAATAATATTAATGGCACTAATGATAAACCAGTAAATATAATTGCCATAAATGTACTTGCTCTTACTGATGGTGGATTATTTTTATGGATAATTTCTGGTAAAGCTTTAAGTGTATTATCTGATGTATGTAATAATGATCTGGTATATAATGGGAAATCTTTAACTATTTTTGCAGGAAATATTAAATTAATTTTACCAATAATCCATTCAACTGCTTCGGTTGAATAAACATCACCTACTAATATTGAGATAGTATAAATACCTGATAAATGCTCAAATGATTCAATTTCGTCATTAAATGAAATAATTGATTCGTATTCAAACTTATTACTAGTACTACTAGTAGTACTAATAAAATAAACGGATGAACCACTTTCAATATGTGTGAATTTAATAAATGATTGATGTGGTTTAGATAATGATTTTACGGTATAATCAATAGTCATATGTTCATTACCATCAACATCATTACTTAAATGAGTAAAACTATTTTGGGTTGAAACTTTCTTCAAATTATTTTTCCCACCAGTTTTTGAGCTCGATAGACCAACACTTACATCATCAATGCTAGAATCACTTACAATTGCAAATTTTGTTCGTACACTTGTTGTTGCACCATTTTTATTTATTTCAGATATTATTGTATAAATACCAGGTGCAATATTTAATGCAGATAAATCAACCGAATTACCAGTAAACACTGCACCACTTATAGTATCCCCTGCTTTATTGACTATAGATTGAATCTCCAACGATTCAGTAATATCTTTACCATCATCATTTGCATGTAATTTTAATATCTTTTCCTTCGATGAAGCTACTAGTCTACTATTACCTTTAACAGTGACAGCAATATTAGCTAGCGCATTGATGACGCCAACAAATATTAATACGACACATAAATAATTCATTATGCTGACCTTGATAAATGCTAGGACAGGATATGTGATTTTCCTGCAAAATTTTTGCAGGCTGTTCTGAACCTCTGCCAGTCTGCGAAAGCTGAAAGGAGACTAGAGTTATAGTTTCATACATACAATTGAATAATCTCTATTATTAAACTGCGCAATTGATTGAGAATATGGATATTTTTATTTATGGAATAAATTCAAGGAAGTAATTAACTTTCCACATTGCATATTTTTGTATTTATGTTGAATAATTATATTCATATAAAACATTTTGTTATTGTCCTTTAAATTTTGATGCATGAACATACTTAACTCTTTTAATCAATTGAATTTTTAACCCTAGCTTCGATAAGAGCTATCTGAAAACTTCGATATCAAAAAAAATTGAATAAAATAGTCAGTTTTTTCGGTCATTAGTGGTTTCTGTGGTCTGAATATAGGCTACTAGAGTCATGTCAACTAATGATTTAGATCAACAAATTGAAAGATTAAGACGTTGTGAATACTTAAAAGAAAGCGAAGTTAAATCATTATGTGATAAAGCTAGAGAAATATTAATTGATGAAAGTAATGTACAAAGAGTTGATGCGCCTGTTACCATATGTGGTGATATTCACGGACAATTTTATGATTTAATAGAGTTATTTAAAGTAGGAGGAGAATGTCCATATACGAATTATTTATTTTTAGGTGATTTTGTAGATCGTGGTTTCTATAGTGTTGAAACATTTCTATTATTATTAGCATTAAAAGTAAGATATCCTGATCGTATTACACTTATACGTGGTAATCATGAATCAAGACAGATTACACAAGTATATGGATTTTATGATGAATGTTTAAGAAAATATGGTAGTGTTAATGTATGGAGATATTGCACTGAAATATTTGATTTTTTAGCATTATCTGCTGTTATTGATGACAGGGTTTTTTGCGTTCATGGTGGTTTATCACCTGCTATTAATACACTTGATCAAATTCGTGTAATTGATCGTAAACAAGAAGTTCCTCATGATGGTGCTATGTGTGATTTAATGTGGTCTGATCCTGAGGATATTGAAGGATGGGGTTTATCACCTCGTGGTGCTGGATATTTATTTGGTAGTGATGTTGTAGCTAAATTTAATGAAACTAATCATATAGATTTAATTGCACGTGCACATCAATTAGTTATGGAAGGATATAAAACAATGTTTCCATTAAAAGGTAGAGCAGGTAAAGGAACACAAATGGTTGATAGTTTAGTAACAGTTTGGTCTGCACCAAATTACTGTTATCGTTGTGGTAATGTTGCCGCAATCTTAGAATTGGATGAACATTTAGATCAACATTTTAAAATTTTTGAAGCAGCACCACAAGAATTTCGAAGTGTACCATCAAGGAATCCAACACCTGATTATTTCCTATAAAATATTGTCACATTTTATCCCTCAAACACAAAATTAATAGTAGAATCAACTTCTTAATCTAAAAAATCTATAAATATTTTCGATCTGTAAATAAAGTTCATTGTCTTACAAATTTATAAAAATACTTGAGAATTACTTAAAAATAGATAATCCAATAGCTCTTAATCCATACACTGTCCTAACTTCATTATCAAAATATCTCACTTGTATGAGTGGGATATTATTGCTACTTGATAATTTTGTTAATTCATTTATTGATGACTTTTGACCTTGACGAACACGATTTAAATACGTGTTGCCGGCGTCGACATTTTCATATTTTTGAATAATTTGATTTATAATAATCCTTCTGCATAATATGTTATCATCTTCAAGTGATTGAACTAATCTTAAAGTTTCGGCATTTGCTACCTCAGTAGGAATGGTAACAACAACAAACTCACTATCTTTTGGATTATGCAACATATCATCCAACTTTTTCATTTTGGCTTCTAATTTATCCAATCGATTTGAGTTATTTGCCTTTGAATTGTCATTATCGCCACTAAAGGCACCCATCATTTTATTTAAAGTATTATTTGATGTTATTCTTTTAACTTTTTGTAATAATTCACGGAGAAATATCGGTAATTTTAACATACGTAATGTATGACCTGTTGGAGCAGTATCTAAAACTATACGATCAAACTTAAGTAAATTACCATTAGGTAAGGTATAACCATCTTCTATATATGATATTACTTTTGACATAGCAACAATTTCATCAGTACCAGGTGGTGGATTACTCATAGTATTTAAAAAATCCTTGATGTCACTTTTAATGCCACTAAACAATGATGATGATGATGATTCGATGTTTTTAGTTCCTATTGCTTCCTGTACAATTTCACGGAATTCATTTATAGCTGCAACTGAATCAATTTCCATCGCCCATAACTCCCCACCATTCATATTATTGGTATCTATAAATTTTGGTATACCATTTAATGACTCTTTCATGCAATCGCCTAAACTATGCGCTGGATCAGTAGATATGACTAGGACACGCATACCAGAATCAGCTAGTCTTAATGCCCAACTAGCAGCGGATGTTGTTTTACCAACACCACCTTTACCACCATATATTGATAATTTCCTTGAATCAATCGGATTAGTTGCTGAACCTACTTTAGGAATATGTGCTAACGAATGAAAAAATCGTAAACCAAACACACTAGTTACCTCAGTATCAACGTATGGAACGGTTGTAATTTCTAATTTGTTCGTTTCTCTTTTAGAATTTATATTATTCGCTAAATTAGTTACACTATTGATTGCTTTATCTTGTCCAGCTCTTCTTGTTCTTAGATATCCATCACCAACATCATCTGTAACTATTTGATTACATATTATAGATGAGACGTATATATCTTCTTGTTTTAAATCATTTACTAACCTTTTGCTTTCATCAACGGCTAGTGTCGTGGGAATTGTAACAATGACAAATTGTGTTTGCTTATTGTTTTTTAATATTTTTTTCATGTTTATTAATTTTGTTTGTAAATTTTCTAATTTATTTAATGCATTTAACAATTTAGTCATAGAATTGTCACTGTTACTATTCCCTCCACCAAAGAAAGAGTTAAATTGATTCAATAAATTAGATAACTTGCCTCTTAATTTTATCAAATTCGTTGTTAAGTTATCTAAAAATGCTGGAAGTTGTAATAATCTTAAAGTATGACCAGTTGGTGCGGTATCAATAACAATTCTTTCATATTTAGGTTGACCATTTGGTAACTTTTCATTAGCATACTCAAAAATATCACTTAATGCAATGATTTCATCAATACCAGGGGGTAAGTTTGTAAAAATACTTAATAGATCATCTAAATTTATCAAATCTGCAGGTAAATTTAAAGATTTAGTTAATTCATTTGGATCAAAATCACTCAACATATTCTTTACATTATTGATTGACTCTTCAACATCTACTTCAACTGCCCACAAATTGGGTTCGGTTACTATTTTTGTGACCTTACCATCAGATAAATTATAATCTAATGCGTCTCCTAAACTATGCGCAGGGTCTACTGAGACTATTAGGACTCTCAAGTTCTCGTCAGATAGTTTTAATGCAATAGCTGATGATGAACTAGTTTTACCTACACCACCTTTGCCTCCGACAAAAACGAATTGCGTATTTCTGTCATTATCGGATGTAGAAGTAAGCGATAGCAAGTTATTAGTATGTAAAATCATTGGTCTCCTTTGTACATTACTAATTTTATAGCCGATTATTGTATGAACCGAGATTAATATTAAGAGAAGTAACAACATATACAATGAAACTTGGTGCATTGTAGACTTCGATTGTCGAATTGTTGACTTCAGCAGAAGAAAAAGTTCAAGTCATGTTCAGAAAGGTGACTCACAGGACCGGTTCAGGGATTTTAATAATGAAGACTCCAGATATTGTACTATTTTAATATATATATCGTACAATATATACAAACATTTACGATGAAGTACTTTTATTACGCAGTTGTAGTTAACAAATTTTGATTTTTTGCCCATTGTTTGATACTTTTGACTAACAATAAAGGCTGTTCATCGAATGGACAGTGTCCAGCATCAATTAAATCTATAGTTATATTTTGCCTGATTGCTTGAAACTGAAAAGCTCTTTCTTTTGCATTATTCAATGGATCTAATATGCCTTGAGCGATGAGTATGGGACCCGTAAACTTACGAAATAAATCATTGAATGGTTCAGGTGTTGGTAATTTACCTCCCGATGCAAGTACATCAAAAGCGCCAGGATCATTGGAATCTCTCAATATGGTATCTTTCAAATATCGTTTGACTGGTGTTTTATCTGTTACATAAAGCCATTCTGAGATTTTTTCTATATTAGGTTGCAATAAATTGAATAAAAATGTTCCAAGCAAACGTAATAATTCACCCGAAGGTCCTGTATATGCTTTAAAATAGTTTTCTGTTGAAACTGTAAGCCCAGGACCGTCGATTCTTCCAGCTGAATTTAATAACACTAATCCAGAGACTTGTAAATCGGTGCTGTTTAAGTCATAATTAATGTAAGAACATGCAGCCGATGATATAAAACCTCCAATGCTATTACCAACCAAAATAACTTCGCGATGACCGTTTCTCTTCGCTTCCTCAAATAAGTATGAAACTAATTGATCTCGCCATATATATTGATTGTAACTAAGTGGTGGCTTTTCGGTCATCCCAAATCCTAGTAAATCCAAACTAGTAACATGAAAATCGTTTCTTAAGTTAAGAGCTAAGCTTTCAAATTGATCAATCTGACCGCCAAAACCATGCACACAAACAATCCATTTTTTACTTTTATCATTTTTATGCTCATTTTTCATTCTACCATGTCTATATGTGTAACCTTGATAATATTGATATGCATAATCCCAATTTTTGAATCTATTATTTTGAATAACAATAGATGCCAAATAATAGTGCCAATCGTTACGAAATACTTCATTCTGTATTCTATCTATTAATGGCCGTTCTAATACTTTTGGTGCTAATATTTTACGACTATGTAGTAATAGTCGGGGACTTATATAACCTTCGGATAATAATGGTGATAACAATGCAGATAAAACTTCACCCTGAAAATAATTACTATATAAACTCGTTGGCTTCAACCTTTCTAATGATTTCTTGGTATCATCTGAAGTAGCTTTTTCTATGTATTCTTTGTAGTATTTCTTAGTAAATAGAATGTCATCTAATCGAATGTAATCTTTCACTAGTTGTATTGCATAATCTTCACCAACCAAGTTGTCTTCATTGACAATTGCCGGTTTCACTATCTCTGCATATTCACAATTTAAACTTTTTATATTTATAGGATTAAATTTTGCATTTAATTTTGGAAATGAGTTTGACTTTTTAATGTTTTTATGAAATTTTTTGTAGTAGTTGGGATACGATAATGACGAAAGAGCAATATTTTCCATATTATCATTAATATTATTTACTAATTTATCTGTGAATGGTTTCATAGTGATGGTTGTACCATATTTTGATTGAATCTCATTTACAACAGACTTAAAGGACTCTTGCATATATTCCATAGGTGAGTCGTTTACATAAGCAATTGATAATTGCTGGTTACCTCTTGTTTCTGAAATTAAATAAGAGTCAATAAATGAAATTAATGTTTTTTTCAATTTTCCTGTTAGTACAACAACATTCCCATTCATTTTATTAGCTAAATTTTGTACAACATTATTGTTTATCTTGGTATTACAAAACTCATCATCATCTATCACTAAAGGTATAATATTACACTCCTCTGCATCCAATAAACACGGATTATCGTGGACGCGCATTATAGAATAAGGACTAAATAATGCTATCACCGTTCGATCAGCATTTAGTGAACTTATTGGATAAACAGAAACAAGGCAAAGGAACGAAAGATACCACAAAAATAACCTCATAGTTTGAATTCGTGTGGTATTTGGGTACTGTAAATCGCACTATATTACTCAAGCGAAAAATCCCTCTCGATATAGCACTACCTTTTGTGCCTTGGTGACCTTGGCTTGGTCATGTAACATGACTCATGTTGACAAAAAATTTGGTACCGGCAACTCGACGATACATTCCAATGAGTACGTATAAATATTATAATTGTGAGTTCAGAGCCTGCTGATTTTAATAAGATCCTCCCTTCTGCTTCATACCCACAATGGCGAGACTGATAGAGTCGTAAACGACGTAAAGTACCGCCGGTACCATTTCGATTTCCGTTCTTGAAATTTTCTTCGCCTAAACTTCAAACCGTCCGGGAAAATGTCCAGCTTCCTTCAGAATTTGACTAATTTAAGTCTTCGGAGGCTGTATAAGTTCATTTTGAAGCGGCTTATTGGTAGATATTTGATTGATGAGTTATTAATTGACCAATTGGAAGGTATTTATCATCTTTAAAATTCAACACTTAGTTTTTCTTCTTACATATCATTTATATTAGTTATATCTACAGATGGAAGGGTAAAAATACACAATTTAGTACTTAATTGTGATGTTTTAAATGATGAATATTTAAATCAGTTGCCGTTTTCATTAAAATCAGTTACAATTGATAAATTTGAATTTACAGTGTCATTTACGTCTGTAATGAATGATGGTTGTCATTTTAATATTGATGGGTTGACGATAGATATAATACCAAATCCGAATCAAACTTCGGGGAAATCCAAGAGACCGAGTGATATTAATCATGATAATGAATCACCGAGTGAAAGTACTAATAATGATGAAGATTTAGGTGCTATGCAATTTATAACTAAGTGGATTGAAGTAATAATTGCTCGGTTGCAAGTAACGCTCACTAATATTAACATTAATGTACATACAGGATTAACAAATACTAATTATTTGAGCGTAAAAATATCGGAGTTATTATTTTATAATACTCATCCATCACTATTTAATGGTATGTCATCTGTTGATGTATCACATTCATTAGGGACTAGTAACTATTATAGCACACAAGTATTAGGTGCAAAGAAATATTTTAATATAAGTGATATTAATGTATCATCTGTTCAAACATCGTCAAGTTTACCGCAATCCATTTTGGAATTAAGTAATGGTTTAAGGGTACAGTTAAAGGTAGATGATGTTAATAACATTGATATAGATATTAATACACAAGACTGTTTATTGAAAATAAATGAAACGATAACAGCACCTATATTATGTAGTATTTTAGCGGTATATAATACAAAAATAAGTGCTGGTAATATAGTATCGAATACCTTTGATTTACTGAATCTTGACACTAGTATACCAAGTAGCACTATGAAGACGTTGTTGTGGCTAAGTAAAGAATATGACAGTAATAGTAGTGAAGTAACGGATGATATAAATTATAGTTTAGTATTACGACTAATGAAACAATATCGGGAAGCCAGAGGTAATAATTTAGATTATCGTAACAATGTACCCATGACTTCTAAATACGAATTATATAATTCAGTTCATGTATCCGATGATATCGATTTTCCGAGCTCAGAAGATGACGAAATTGGTAATATCGATGGTGACGATTCTACTATAAATTCAGATTTGTTTCATGATCCCACAGGCACTAAGCCAAACACAAATAGCAAAGTATCATTTAGTCAAAGTGCGCAATATTTATCACAGTCATATTATGGTTTTTGTGATAACACTGCTAGTGGTGGCTATGTTAAAAATAAAGTACATAATGCTGTAAAAAAACGCATGGTCAATGTAATTGTAAGGTCAGCGAATATTAATATTGTCTTATCGCATATTAGCGACACTGGAAATTCGGAATCTATAAATTTAATGCTTACAAATACTATTATGACGACTAATGCGTTATCTAATTATTTTGATAATGGAAATAGTGAAATGAATGTTCAAACTAGTATAAGCATAAGCGATGTTAGTATTACAGAAAGTAGAGGTGATGAACCACAGTTTATTGTTCCATTACTTCATCTTAGTCATCAAAGCACTGCTGACAGTAATACAGTTATTGATGCTCCTTCTATAGACATCGGTGTAAGTTACGTCGCTTCTACTGGTACAGATATATCACATAACAAATGTAGTCTAACTGTGAAAGGCGAATTAACAAAATCATTAATATTTTCAGTGTACATTGATCGTATCCTTCATTGGCAAAGTATCGTAACTTCATTGATCGAACGTTTTAACAGTATTGTGTCATCTCCCGATATATATGAGCCATGTTCTACTTCAGTTATTATCAGTATACCGGATATTTCTATCATTTTACATACGGCGCTCAATAATAAATTTCCGTGGTCCGATTTACTGTTAGACATGGATTTGAATAAAAATAGCAGTCAATGGAAGCAACTAGGCACTGCTGATGCTCTCATTTTAAGTCATATGAAGGCTTCTCCGGCAGGATTTTTACTTAATGCAGTTAATGTGAAGCTTAATTACGATTACAACTTACTTAAGAACTCGGTACTGCAGTCCATTGAGACAAGTATATTTTCTACAGATATGTTTTTACAAAATTCAATTTCAATTGATGGCAACAGCATTGTATATCTTACAAGCCAAGTCGGTAAAGTTTATGGAAAATACAACCAATCTGGTAAGGTTGTTCAACCGGTTGTGGTGAGATTCTATAAAGAAATAATGGATGAAATCAATAATATGAATAAAAGTAATGGTAACTTGGGTAAAGGTGGTGTAGGTGTAGATAACATCGTTAATGAAAGTGGGATGATTACTCCTCCAACTGTGGATGATGGTAAACTTTTACATTT
>JACCDO011586919.1_pt1 | contig 41371 bp, 52 predicted proteins | sample 7446101 | NCBI WGS metagenome assembly JACCDO01 (sample SAMN15323440, study PRJNA562643) | freshwater metagenome | isolation source: river surface water | place: USA:Blue River Watershed | collected 2017-08-16 | reverse complement strand
TATGTCAGAACACGACTGTTTAATGACACTGGATTGGTAGATGATGTGATCATAACAGAGCAGGATGAGGAAGAAATTACCACAGAATCCGGTGAGCGTATTACGGTAGAGAACCAAGTCCAATCTCCGGCAAATGAGCGTGGACTATTTAACAGCAATAATGCTATAGCAAGGTTCATTAAGACCACAAGTTAAAAGTAAATAAATACTAAAATAGTTAGGAAAATAACATGGCAGTTAAAATCAGTCAAATAGGAGCAAATGTTACGGTAGCGAACTTAGTGGCCGCAGACGGGTATGTCCCGGTGGTAGCCAATGTCGCGGGTAACCTGACTACATTTAGAGTTCCCCTATCCAATATTAGAAGTTATATTACCTCTGTAAATACTGCTGCCACGTTTGCCAGCGATGTAATATTCAGCGGTAATATCACTGTTGCCGGAGACTTTAACGTCAGCGGAGATTTTAACAGCGTATCACAGTCTGCTATTACCTCATCGGCTAATATGATCGAAGTTCAGACCGATGGTGCTAATCCAAATGGATCTCTGATATTACCCGGTGCAGGAGCATTAAACCTCAATGCCGGTATTAGATTATTCTACAACAGGGATAATGCAATTAATGCAGCAGCAATGATTTATAACACTACGCAGGGAAGATTCCAGTTTTATGGAGCCGGTGTAGGTAACTTGGCACCAAATGTAAGTTTTACTGCTGGAGCAACTTTAGGCAACGTTGAAGTAGGAAGTTTTGTAGTAGCAAATACTACTCCCAGCACTGGAATGAATACCGGTGCAATGCAGGTTAGGGGCGGTGCTTGTATAGCAGGTAACCTACACGTAGGTGGTATGTTGGATATTGACGGAGTAGTTATCAGTGAATCCAGAGCAACTGCTACTGATTTAATAATTTCTAACGTAGCAAATATTACTCGTGTTGAGACTACATCGCTAAGAACTAACGAGATGGTGGTTGTAGATACTACTACACTAACTGGTAACACACAGACCTCTAATATTATACCCATTAACTCCAATGTCAGTAGCCTTGGATCAGAAACACAAAGATATAACAATGTCTATGCTGCTAATATCATTGCAGACTCGGTAACTTATTCCAGTGCCAATGTCAGCAATTCCAATAGCGCGGTGTTGACAGTTAATACTATTCTACCATTGGCTGCTAATATTTCTAATATTGGAACCAGTGCAAGTTGGTTTAATACTGTATATGCCAGCAGATTAACTGGCGTTAGTATGACTGCTAGATATGCTGACTTAGCGGAAAAATACTTAAGTGACGCAGATTACACAGTGGGAACAGTAACAGTATTTGGTGGCGATGCTGAGATCACAACAACTAATTTTTATGCAGATGTAAGAGTTGCGGGAGTAGTATCAGAGAATCCTGCTTATTTAATGAACACAGACAGTAGTGGATTACCTATAGCATTGCGCGGTAAGGTTCCTGTAAGGGTAATAGGCTCAGTTAAAAAGGGCGATTTATTAGTAACTGCCCCACAGACCGGCTGCGCTCAAGCGGTGTCATCGTTGTCCACATATAATCCAGTAGCAGTATTTGCTAAGGCCATAGAGGAAAGCAGCGAACCCGGTGAGAAGTTAATTATGGCGGTGGTGATTTAAGGGTATATTTTTATGATAAATACTGAAACGCCCGACGATAGTCAGGATCAAAAATCAACACCAAACCCCAAGCCTGACGAGAGTTCGGGGATATTTGTTCGTGGCTTTGTAAAGATTTCAGACCCAGATACGGGTGAAGTAATAGTGCAGACAAGTAATTGAAAGCAATAGAGATAAGATATGTTTGATAAAAATAACACAATGGTTCAGGGGTTTCTAAAAATATGGGATCCTGCGACTTCAGAAATATTAGTTGATAAGCGAAATGCTATACACTACGAGAATTTCAGTGAAGCATTAGCATACAGTATCGCTAATAAAAATCGCGGGACAATCTACCAAATGCAGTTTGGCAATGGTGCTACTGCTATTGACAGCACTGGTATTGTAACATATCTACCAACAAAAACCAATGAAGCAAACTCAACGCTATACAATAGAACTTATTCTAAGATAGTGGATGATAATAACCCTAATAACTATGACAGCACCAGAAATCGTATTGAAGTTAGACATACTTCTGGATTAACCTATACAGATCTGTTTATTACCTGTTTATTAGACTACAGCGAACCCACGGGGCAAGCAGCGTTTGATAACAGTGCTACTATGACTGGGGATTATGTATTTGACGAATTGGGTATTTTTAGTTATGACACTGCTGGAACTAACAGTGTGGGCAAGATGTTAACCCACGTTATTTTCCACCCAGTGCAGAAAAGTTTAAACAGATTGATACAGATTGATTACACAATAAGAATACAAAGTTTAACAAACTTAAGTTCTAATCTGTAATTAACACTACTGGAACACTACAATGGCATACAATATTAACAAACAAGATGGTTCAAACGTAACGATACAGGCAGGTAGTATTACCAGTATTACCCCTAATGACCAAACAATACGTTTAATTGGTAAGAACTCGCCAGATTATGGCGCAACACTTAACCAAAACTTTTTTAGGCTAACAGAGAGTTTTGCGTCTACAACTGCACCGCCTACAGACATAACTGGTCACTTATGGTTTGATAAGAATAATACAGTTAGGAAACTTAAAGTTTATGACGGCACACAGTATAGATTAGTAGGTGGCGTATTAGTTTCAGCAAGCGCACCTGCTTCTATAACAGCAGGTGAAGCCTGGTTGGATACTAGTCGTAGCGATAATCCATTGTTTAAAGTATATGATGGCTCTCGTTGGATTCAAGTTAGTAGCACTAGCATCAGCGACAGTGGTGTAAGTGGTCCCGTTACTGGAACAGTTAATGTTGATGGTAGCACTCCACGCACTGTTACTGCATTGTATAGTGAAGGTGAAGTAGTTGCTGTTATCAGTAGCACTGCATTTACCATGGACGGCACACAACCTAGTAACAACGGTAACATTTTAAGTTTAGGTAATGCTATTCGTGCATCGTTTGGAACTGCTTTTGGAGTTGACGGTCCTGTAATTAACGAAGGCATTACATACGCTAACCCAACATCTATAGGTAGTTTTGGAAATTTAACAGCAACTAACCTAACTGCATCTAATATAGTAGCAACTAATGGTAATATTGCTTCCTTGATATCTGCTACTGCTAATATCACTAATTTAGTAACTTCCAGCATTACAGCAAGTGGTGGAAACATCACAATGTCTGCATTAAACAGTGTTACTGGAACTTTTGCTAACATTGCTGTTACTAACACTGCAACGTTAAACACTGTAACTTATGCTACATTAAGCAACGCACAGGGTGAGATCAGTGTTGGTAATGTATCAGTAACTAACAATATTTTCAAAACAGGTGTCAGTGGAATAGGTGACATTGGTAGCCCAACCAACACGTTTAACAGAGTATACGCAGTAGCATCTACCGCTAGATACGCTGACTTAGCAGAATGTTATCATGCAGATGCAGTCTATGCACCAGGAACACTAGTAAGAATAGGTGGACAGCACGAGATCACTGAAGAAACCTTAGAAGTCAGCACAGAAGTTCTGGGAGTAGTAAGCACAGACCCTGCATATTTAATGAACAGCAAAAATTCGCAGGATCCTTACCACCCAGCAGTAGCAATGATTGGTAAGGTTCCGGTAAGAGTAGTGGGCACTGTAATCAAGGGACAAAGATTGGTTAGTGCTGGTAATGGTTGTGCTAGAGCAGCGAAACCCGAGGAACTTAACGCTTGGACAGTCATTGGCAGAGCACTGGAACATAAGTATGACGAGGATGAAAGTTTGATTCAAGCAGTAGTCCTGATAAATAAGTAATAAGATAGGATTTAGACATGGCATACCAATTATTTGGAAATATCGAAGCATCAGACTATAATGGATTTATTGGCTCTAACGTAGGTAACGTTAAAGTAGCCGGTGAACTTAGTTCCTTTTGGGGTCGAGGTCAGGGCGACAGTGGCTATGGGCAAGTGGTTCCAGCAAATGTAACCGCAATCACCGACACCGTGACTGCTACTCAGTGGAGCACATTCTTCAACTATCTCAACAGAGCGATACAGCATCAGGGCGGTCAGTCACCGGTAGCAACCTTGCCGCAGGCAGGCGATACCATTACGTATATTGCAGCAGTGACATCGGCACTAACATCAGGTTATACTAATAGAGCAAATTTTACCGGTGGCACAACTACTACTGGCACAACATTTAGCACTGCTTATTCTCATACTACCAGTGCTACATACACATTTACTAAAGAACTGACAGTTACATTTGCCAGCGCAGATCAAGCGAGATATTTCTTTAACTCTGGTGGTGGATTAACTTACGCTATTCCTAGCATTACTAATACTACTGGCACAACACGTGGCACTAGATTCGCATCATTCGCTGGTATTTTTGGTAGCAAGACTCTACGTGGCGGCAACGTTAGTGCTAGAACTGGCACGGGTGGAACTGTATCAACAGATTCTACTACAGTGGGATACTGGAGTTTAACAACTTCCAACCAGTTATTATTTGAAGCATCAACTGGACAAAGCGATTATACTGACAGTAGAATCCGTGTTTACGTAAGAAGCAATGGACAGCAGGATGCCACAGCACTAGACAAGGGAACGGTGATTACCTTTAGACTTGAGATAGTAGTAGGATTCCAGTCAGCAGAGACAGGAACAGCAACTACTTCAGATGATATTGGTGGATTAGTTAATACAAAAGTAGATATTATATATCCAGAAACTACTTATTTAACGGCTACTTGGGGCACTGCTACTGTGGGTAATATTTAAACTGGTATTTCTGGTTATTTAACCAAAACAGTTGACATAACAATGGGCTTGCTTTATAGTAAGCCCATTACTTTATAATATTATGAGTTCAATTAGCGATATAGCCAAAACCGTAGCGCAGAGCACGGACTTTCAAATCAACAAAAGAAAACTACAGGAACGGATTCAGACCGAGCAACACTTTGTCTATAGAGGTGGTTTGTTTAAAGCAACACCCGAGATCATAGCCTTTGCTGCTACTTGGCCTGATGACAAACTCTATATCGAGGATACTTACAATAATCCAATCCTAGTAGAACGAACAGAATTCCTCAATGCTGCCAGAGAAAAGTATTCAGAAGTAATGAATTCCTGGCACATACAGGTTGATGAACTGCGACGTATTCGGCGACTGTGATGGAATCTCCGCCAGTGCAAACGGGTGTTCTGTTATTTGCTTACAATACTCCCGAAGTAGATTATGTCAAGATAGCCGACAACACCAGTAGATTGATTAGGCATCATCTTGGTCTACCTGTGACATTGGTTACTGATTCCTACAGCACTAAACCTGAATTCGATTACCAGAAAATTATACACACAGACTACGTTCAGCCCAGTAATTCCCGACCCTGGAATGGAACTACCTTCCAGTGGAAAAATCGCGGTCGCCATCATGCTTATGATTTAACTCCCTATGATACTACACTATTGTTAGATGTAGACTATCTTGTATTATCCGACAAACTAATAAACTTAATTATAACCTGCGATGAATATTCGCTGATGAGTGATAGTAGAGACTATGTGGGCATACTTGACAACGCTATGGGTGTCAACGCATTGCCATTTGTCTGGGCAACTGCTGTAGTGTTTAGACGTAGAAGTAAAACTAAACAGTTGTTTGACTTAATTAAACGCATAGAAGCGAATTATTCCTACTATTCGTCATTGTTCAACACAGATAGAGAAAGTTATCGCAACGATTATGTATTTGCCATGGCTGATTGGATATTAAATGGTTATGCATTAGATCGACGACATCGTCAGCCTTACAACATGTTGACAGTCAGTGACCCCATAACTGCTATGGAACATCGCGGTGAATTTGTTACAGTAAGACATCAGGATCGCGCCGCAGTAATATCACGACAAGATCTACACGTCATGGACAAGTATTATCTCTACAGTGACGATTTTGCTGAGTTTGTTGAACAGGAGTGTCAACGTGGATAAGCAGGGCATTGGATTCTTAACTATAGCAGAGAACACTGCAACAGTAGATTATCTAAGATTAGCATATCTACAGGCATTGAACATCAAGGTAACGCAAAAGATCAAGAACTATTCAGTGATAGTAGATGTAGCAACTAATCAGTTAATAACAGATCAGCATCGCAGAGTATTTGACAATATTATTGTCCTACCCGTGAATAACAATGACAGCGATAGTCAGTGGAAGTTAGCCAACGAAACGCAGGTGTTTGCATTAACTCCCTATAGGGAAACAATTAAGTTAGAGTCTGATTTATTGTTTACCAGTGATATCTCACATTGGTTGCCGGCATTTAGACTGCGTGATGTCATGATCAGCCGTGGCTGTAGAACTTATCGTGGCGAACTTGCTACTGATAGATCCTATAGAAAGTTTTTTGACGACAACGACCTACCTGATGTGTATACTGGATTAATGTATTTTAGATATACACGCACAGCAGCAGATCTATATAGAACAGCAGAAGAAATAAGACTACACTGGCCGGATGTTGCAGCAGTATTAAAAAACTGTCGCGAATCCTTGCCCAGCACAGATGTCCTGTTTGCTATAGCAGCGCAGGTTATAGGTCCTGAATTAGTAACAGCCAGTAGTTTAGATTTTATCAACTTTGCACATATGAAACCAGCCATCAACAATTTTGAAGAAGGCGAACCCTGGTGGAAGTCTAACTTAGTAGAACGCGATGGTGATATGTTTAGAATTAATCTCGTTAATCAGTATTGGCCTATACACTATTACGATAAATCTTTTGCTACAGATGAATTAATTGAATACTATGAACGAAGAATCTGAATTTATACGTGGACTACAGTTAGCATTATCGCAGGTTGTAACTTATACTCCGGAATATCGCTGGTATTATGACGATCTCGGTAATATCAAGTATTGTGCAGAAACTAACTACCCCGAAACAGAGTATAAGTATATAACAGTGCCAGTAGAAATTTACCATCAGTATTATGACTACATGGTCATCGATGACCAAGCCTGTAAAATAGACAGATCAATTAGAACCCGTGGGCAGATTGTTCGGGCTAACGCAGGATTCCCTGCTTATCCTAATAATGCTGCATTGTTGTTAATCAGCGCCGAGGAACGACAGGAATATCAAGACTCAATAACTTATTATGACTACAGAAAAACAACCAACCGATCAATTAATTGACATAGCAGATCTTGATGTCGTATTTTTGACCTATGACGAACCGAAAAAAGAAGAATTTTGGTTACAGATACAAAACACTATACCCTGGGCACAGCGTGTTGACGGAGTTAAAGGATCTGATGCTGCACATAAAGCCGCAGCCAGTGTCAGCAACACAGAATGGTTTGTGTTGATTGATGGTGATAACTTACCCGATCCAGAATTTTTTAATCTACAATTAACTATTAAGCCAGAACACCAAGGTGGTGCATTTAGATGGCGAGCAAGAAACATTATCAATGGTCTGCGTTATGGTAATGGTGGTTTAAGTGTCTGGAGTCGTGAGTTTGTTAATAACATGAGAACACACGAAAACAGTGATGGTAGAGAAGAAACCAGCGTAGAGTTTTGTTTTGATCCCAAGTATTTTACTATGTATAACTGTTATAGCACAACATATCCCAATGGCAGTGCTAAGCAGGCCTGGCGAGCAGGATTCCGTGAAGGTGTTAAGATGTGTTTAGATCGCGGCACTAAGCCTACGTTGCAGGAATTTGAGCAGCGTATGAATCTTAGAAACTATGACAACCTCTGTATTTGGCAAAGTGTAGGAGCAGATGTTGAGAATGGATACTGGGCTATGTATGGCGCGAGACTGGGAACTTATATGATTATGATTGAGGGTTGGGATCATCATTATGTGCAGGACTTTGATATGCTGGAAAAGTTATGGCTAAGTTTTAGTAAAGAAGACCCTGAAGAAGGCTGTAGAAGTATCAATAGTGCATTGACTAATAAACTGGGACTACCTATTACAATACTATCGCCCGATCAGAGTCGATTCTTTAAGCATCATTACAGTAATGGGCAACGCAATGCCGAGATTATGCTCACGGAAATAGATGTTATTAGACGCATTGAGGGTTGGTAATGAGCAGTGATTTTTTAACTGGTGCAGAGACAATGCGAGATCGTCTAGGCACTGGATTGTGTTTAGCGAAGTGGCAACAGGTTAGTTTGCATTTAACTACAGGAATGACTAACAGTTGTTATCATCCTCCGCTGCACGAAATAGATGCTGGATTATTAGCAGACAATCCCAGTGCATTGCATAATACCCCCTATAAAAAATCTCAGCGAAAGATTATGCTACGCAATGAACGTCCACAAGAATGTAGTTATTGCTGGACACAAGAAGATCTAGGAAATTTAAGTGATAGACATTATCGCAGTGGAGAACCCTGGGCAGCAGAACATTTTGATACTATAGTAAATTCAACAGGAGAAGAAGATGCTATTCCCGCCTATGTGGAAGTTAATTTTAATCATGCTTGCAACCTTCGTTGTAGTTACTGTAGTCCGCAGTTTAGTTCGTCCTGGGAAGACGAAATCCAACGATGGGGAGCCTACCCTACTAGTAAACCTCATAATGACCCGAGCCATTTTAACGGTCGTCGCCGTCCTATACCTGTTCGTGATAACAACCCCTATGTAGAGGCATTCTGGCAGTGGTGGCCGGAACTCTACCCAAAACTAGAACATTTTAGAATGACCGGCGGTGAACCTCTAATGGATCGCAACACCTATCGTGTATTTGATTATGTATTGTCTAATCCAAGTCCAGATCTACACTTAGATGTTACCAGTAACTTTAGTGTAGAGCCTCAGTTATTTGAAAAATATATCGACAAGGTTAAACAATTAACCACCAATGAACCACGACACTTACAACACTTTATGCAGTATGTTAGTCTAGACGCTGTTGGTGCTAGAGCAGAATATGGAAGAAATGGATTAGACTTTGATCGTTTATGGACTAATGTAAATAGATTTTTATCTGAAGTTCCTAATCGCAGTAGTTTAACGTTTATCATTACCATGAACGCATTGAATGTCACAGGAGTTCAGGAATTGATCAGTGCTATAAATGATCTGCGTAAAACCTATAGCAAGACATATCAGCGTGTTTGGTTTGACACACCGATATTACGTCAACCCGAACATCAGAGTCTACAGATATTACCAGAATCCTATGCAGATCGGTTAGAGGAAGTCTGGGCCTTTATGTTAAAGAATCTCGAAACACCCGAAACACCATATCGTGGGTTCAAAGATTATGAGTTACATAGACTTCAGAGAGTAATAGATTGGATGAATGAAAGTTGCAAACTAGACCCCGAGTATGTTAAACTACAGCGAGCAGACTTTTATAGATTTTTTAACGAACATGATCGCCGCAGATCAACAAATTTTCTGGAGACATTTCCGGAAATGAGAGAGTTTTGGAATGAGTGTAAATATTACGCAAACAGATAATGAAATAATTGCCTGGGCTAAACGACAGTTGGCTTTTGGTAAGCCATTCTGCGTCTATGCATTTTTTCATGAGCACATTAATACTAAAAAAGAAAAATTAATATGCTGCGAATCCTATACTCCTATTACAGAACAACGTGCTGTGGAAATTAGAACAGAGATTTTGCAGGAACGACCGGTTCCTGAATGTGCTACTTGCTACCTTAAAGAAGATAATAAAACAATATCGGCTCGTCAGTTTTTCCTCAGAGATTTTTTACGACAGCCTGATACTATAGTTAATAGTATTAGACAACATCTCGATGGAAAGATACCAGACAAATATTCATATGATTTAAGATACAGTAATTTATGCAATCTTGAATGTATTATGTGTAATTCGGAAAGCAGCAGTAGTATTGCTAAGGCACAGGGTATAGACAATCCAATATTAAATTACGAAATAGAGGACTTTGATATCAACCCTGAGGTTCGTAGAATTTATTTTGCCGGCGGCGAACCTTTTATGATTAAATCCTATGTTAGGTTATTGGAACGTGTCACTAACTTAGACTGTGAAGTTATAGTTAATACTAATTGCACTATTTTAACTGAACCTTTAATGGCACAACTGGATAGATTTAAGCGAAGTTGTTTTCATGTTAGTATCGAGGGATATGGTCGAGTAAATGAGCGTATACGAAAAAACAGTATTTGGTATATTCTCGAGGATAATTTAAAAACCTTGATTAAGAGATATGGATCTGATAAAATAACTGTGAACACGGTGGTGCAACGCGACAACGTCAATCATCTTTATGAATTGGGCAAGTTTTTGGAAGATCACCAAATAGGTGATTGGAAATTAGATTTAATTGAATCACCAAAAGAATTACAGGTCGCCACTAATCCCGATATTAAATTTGATTCCAGTTTATTGGAATTACCTCTGATAAAAAACAATGTAGGTAATATGTTAGAAATACAAAGAATTCAGGAATATGCCAAGAAAACATAACGAAACTTATTTAGACTATCGTCGCAGAGTAATAGACATCAAGAGTGAAAGTTGGTGCGCGGCAAAATGGTATAATGCTACGATATGGTTAGGCAGTGGGCAGACAACAAGTTGTCACCATCCGTTGCCACACCATGTAGAGATAGCGGATGTTGAAAAAAATCCCCGTGCATTACACAATACTCCTAAGAAAAAGCAGGAGCGTGAGCAGATGCTACAGGGTCAGCGACCTGCAGGCTGTGAATACTGTTGGAAAATAGAGGATGCTGATACCAACAATGTCAGTGATCGTGTATACAAAACCGTAATTTATAAGGATGAAGACCTAGATGATGCATTTAAAACTCCGAGTAGCGACGACGTCGATCTTAAAACTCTTGAAATATCTTTTGATAGAACTTGTCAATTTAGTTGTTCTTACTGTAATCCTGCATTTAGCAGTGCGTGGGCACGAGACATTAAACACAACGGACCCTACAACAGGCTTATTAGTGATGGTAGGAATCACTTTACTCATACTCACGACAGCAGCCAACTCTTTCGATATGGCGAAGAAAATCCTTACGTGGAGGCTTTTTTCCGTTGGTGGGATGCTTCGCTACACAAGACGTTACGGGAACTTAGGATTACGGGCGGCGAACCGTTGATGTCGGGACATACCTGGAAACTTATTGAATGGTTTAAAAATAATCCCGGAGCCAGCACTACGAGATTAGCTATCAATACTAATCTAGGTTATGATAATCAACGACTACAGGAATTTCTTACAGCAATAAGAGGCTTGCCGGAAGTAGAAGTCTATACCAGTAATGAAAGTGTTGGACGGCAAGCAGAGTATATTAGAGATGGTTTAAACTATGAACAATGGTTAGCAAATGTCCGGACACTGATCTTAGCCCCAGAGATACAGTCTGTGCATTGTATGGCAACTATTAATGCACTATGCTTGGATACATTGCCGGAATTTCTAACTAAGTTATTAGAACTAAAAAGTAACTATGGACGAGATGCTATTAACTTTACATTAAACATTCTACGATTCCCTAGTTTCCAGAGTCCCCTGGTATTGTCGCCAGAACTTAGACAGCATTATGCTCTCAGATTAACTAACTGGTTAAATATTTGGAATAACCACATTGGCTTACACGAACACGAGCGTGACCACGTTCAGAGACTGATTAATTATCTAACAGTAGTAGAGACTCCGCACAGTGAAGCATTTGATCGTTCTAGTCTGCACAATGACTTCCGTGAGTTCTACAGTCAATATGATCAGAGACGCAATAAAGATTTCGCATCTACCTTTCCAAACTTAATTGACTGGTATAAAACACTATGACAGAAAGTCAATTAAAACAATGGCGCATAGAGAACTTGGATTCAAAAAGTCCTACGTTTTGTGCTCATAAATGGTATTATGCTACAGTGCAGTTATGGCGAGGAGGCACACAGAGTTGTTTTCATAATCCAGCACATCATGTCACAGAAGAAGAAGTAATATCGAATCCACGAGCACTGCATAATACGGAACAAAAGCGCATAGAGCGCACAATGATGATCAATGGACAACGACCATCGGGCTGTAATTTTTGTTGGGCGATAGAAGATATCGGTGCAGATGCTATTTCGGATAGAATTCGGTATAGTCATAACAATTACACTAAAGAAGAACTAGATCAAGCATTTAGCGCAGATCCACTTCTGGATGTAAATTTAAAAGAGTTAGAGATAGCATTTGACAGAACTTGCCAGTTAGCCTGTAGTTATTGTAGTCCACATATTAGTAGTAGTTGGGCAAGGGATATTCGCAAAAACGGATCCTACCTCAATATCAAGACCACTGATCAGTATGCCAGTGCTAGAGATGACACTGTTAAGTATGATTACAATGACAATAATCCCTATACTGATGCTTTTTTCCGTTGGTGGGAATCTGATCTACACAAAACATTAAAGAGCATACATTTTACTGGTGGCGAACCCACTATGAGTGGTCATCTTTGGAAATTTTTGGAATGGTGTACGAAATTAGAAAACACCAGTTTAGAAAACATAAGTATTATTACTAATCTATCATATGATATTGATGTCGTTGAAAGACTAATCGATTTAACCAAACGGATACCAGTTAATGTATCCATACTACTTAGTATAGAAAATTTAAGCAACAAAGCAGAATATGTTAGGGAAGGTTTGTCTTGGGACAAATTCGAGACTAATTTCAATGCTATGGCTAATAGTGGAGTATTTTCAAATTTACATCTACAGTCTACTATCAATGCTATTAGTATTGATGGATATAGTGAATATGTAGATTGGTTAAGTAAAAAATTAGGACAATTTAGAAATACCAGTTTATCTACGTATATCAACTATGTAAGAACACCAGCATTTCAAAACATTGTTGTATTGCCCCAAGAGATCAGGGAAGAATATGCTAATAATATAAGATTAGGTGCTGAGAGATTTAGTGACGATAACAGGTTACAGATGATACGTTTAGCAGACTATCTAATTAGTGCTAATGTTGAGCGCATAGGTGGTGGCGATATTATTAAATTGCGTAGTGATTTCAAGGAATTCTTCGTTCAATATGATCAACGAAGAAATCTTAGTTTAACTGCGACATTCCCAACTTTAGCAGAATGGTATAAAACATTATGACGGAAAAGAAACAAGCAAACGGTTATTATAATCAAGGTAAAGAGTTATACCATTACGAATCCCGCAAACCTGTGTTTGTTAATTTGGATGAACTCTCGGAGAAACATCAGGAACTATTGATGGAAAATCCAAGTTTTTGCATTCTTCCCTGGATACATTTACACGGTTGGGCAGATGGAAGGACATATCCCTGTTGTTTAGGGGAGTATACTTTTCCTATAGGAAATCTTAGAGAGAAATCTATGGAAGAGATATGGAATGATGCACCTATGCGTGAGATGCGTAGCAATATGTTGTCTGGAGAATCCTGTAAACAATGCACCAGATGTTATGAGCAAGAAAAAAATGGGTTTTTCAGTATGCGTTATGACAATAATAGAAACTTTGGGCACTACATTACAGAAGTTGAAAAAACCAATACTGATGGTAGTTTACCTGATTTTAAAATAAGATATTGGGATGTTAGATTCAGTAACTTATGCAATTTTAGTTGTAGAACCTGCGGACCACCATTTAGCAGTAATTGGTTTAATGAACACGTTAAGATGTTTGACAGAGTTCCCGACGTTGATGGTAGACCATTAGCACGTATTGAGTATGCTGCTGGTGACGAAGATTCAATGATCGCTCAGATGATGCCACATATTCCCTATGTTGAGCAAGTGTATTTTGCTGGTGGTGAACCTTTGATTATGAAAGAGCATTATTTTATGCTGGAGAAATTAATCGAAGCAGGTCGCACAGATATACGGCTACAGTATAATACTAACTTTAGTGAGTTGCGTTTTAAAGACAAGCACGTATTTGACTATTGGCGGCATTTTAGAAACGTAAGTGTAGGCGCAAGTTTAGACGCTATGGGTGCTAGAGCAGAACTTATGCGTAAGGGAACTGATTGGAAACAGGTCATTGAAAATCGCCGGTATATGTTGGAGGAGGTTCCTCACGTTGACTTTTATGTCAACGCTACTATTAGTGCTATGAATATATTACACGTTCCTGATATGCATAGACAATTGGTTGAACAAGGACTTATTAAACCTGGTGATTTTAATGTTAATGTATGTCAAAGTCCAAATTGGTATCGTGTTGATATATTCCCTGAAGAATTCAAACAACAGGTTATTATGCCCAAATATCAGGAATTTTTAGAATGGCTGGAACCTTTAGATAATATTAAACGTGCCACAACAGGTTATAATGGATTATTGAACTTAATGAATTCAGTAGATAATTCAAACTTATTGAGTAAATTTATATCAGAAGTTGACAAACACGATATTGCAAGAAGTGAAAACTTCTGGGAGACATTCCCAGAACTTAAGGAGTTTAAGAGATGACATTACCGGAATCATTTTGTATTATCCCCTGGGTTAGTCTAGAGACAACAGCCATGGGACAAGTTAAAGTATGTTGCATAGCAACTGAGGAAATTGTTAAAGAAGATGGATCTGGTTTTGACTTAACCAAAGATACATTATCTCAAGCATTTAATACTAAGTTTGTGCAAGATCTGCGTAAACAACTATTAAATGGTGAAAAACCAAAACATTGTAATCAATGTTGGGAACAAGAACGTGCAGGTATGACCAGCAAACGTCAGTATTCCACACTTAAAATGAAAAATGAATGTTCAGATATTGATTGGACTGATTTAGAACCTAAGAAAATTAAATTTTTAGATTTAAAATTGGGTAATATTTGCAATCTCAAGTGCAGAATATGCGGTAGTTGGAGCAGTAGTCGTTGGGCAGATGAAGAAATTAAATATACTCCTGGTATTGACAAAACTCAATTGCATGCATATCAGTTGTTAAAAAAAGGTTCTTGGCCAAGAACATCCGATTCGAATTTTTGGCAAAACCTAAGAGAGATACTGCCTGATATAGAATTTATGGAGTTCACTGGCGGTGAGCCATTTATGATCAAAGAGCATTTTGACCTGCTTAAGTATGCAGTTGAGCAGGGTTATAGTAAAAATATTGATATACACTATAATACTAATGGAACTGTAGATCCCAACGAAGATTCCTGGGTCTGGCAACACTTTAAGTCGGTTCAGATAGCATTTAGTATAGATAACGTTGGTGATAGATTTGAATATGAACGCTATGGTGCTAACTGGCTGGAAGTCAATGATAACATTTCTTGGATCAGCACATATAAACAACATGATGGTGTAAATTTAACTACACAATTATGTTTTACTATTAATATTCAAAATGTTTACTATTTAGATGAGTTATTGCAATGGGCTGAAACTAAAAACTTTGACAGTATTCATTTTAATTTACTGATGAATCCAGATCATCTATCTATACAGAATATGACACCCGAGGCTAACGAATTGGTATTGAATAAATTAAAGACTACGTTTTGGACTACAGAACAATATCAACGTGAGATTAATGGTGTAATAAACTTTATTGAAAATGGTTCAGGCAGCGATGGCTTATTGTTTAGGAGAAGAATGAAACAAACCGACGAGTTTAGAAATCAAAATTTTATGGATACACATCCAGAAATAGCACTGGCAATGAGATATGACAGATAAAATAAAAAAACCATATTGTATGGCACCTTTTATGGCTCTACACGTATTTGAAGATGGACACGCACATCCTTGTGATTCATTTACTTCAAGTTATGGATCAGTAAAATTAAAGGATTATTTTAAGAGCCAGGAAATGTATGAAGTTCGCAAAGAATTACTTGATGGTAGATTACCACCACAATGTAATTATTGTGCAAGAGCAGAAGCGATGACCGGCAACAGCATTAGGTTGGCATACAACGAAAAGTTTGAAAGATGCAAAGATTTACACGATGTTAGACACGATTTGGAAACATTTAATCTTAGATATCTTTATTTGTCAGCAAGTAATATATGTAATTTAAAATGCTTGCCTTGCCATTACTCAAGTTTAGGTAGAGAAAAAGAACTAAACAAGTTAAAAATAGTTGATTCTGCACAAATAATGAAAGTAGTCAGTGAGGATGAACTGGATGCGTTAATCGAGTTGATACAAGGACAAAAAGAAGTTGAAGTTAACTTAATGGGTGGAGAAGCCTTTTATGATAAGATCAATGAAGTCTTTATTAAAAAACTTGTAGAGAAAAACGTCGCCAAGGATATAAGATTAATTATTATTACTAATCTCACTCACGTTAAAGCAGAACTCTTGGACTATATCAAAGATAACTTTAGCGATTTTAAAATCATAGGCAGCGTGGATGGAATTGGAGCCACTGATGAATATATACGATATGGAACTATCTGGGATCAAAAAGAACGAGGTGTAGACCTTATCTTGGAAAAAGGTATTACACTACTAACTAATACTACCCTGAGTTTCCTGTCAGCACATAGATTTCACGAAATATTTAACTGGGCAACTAAGAAAGGTGTTGAGCATATTATTCAAAGCACTGCAATTAATCCAGTAATACTTAATCCAAATAGGATTCCCAAAGAACTACGTGATCAAGCAAGAGAAGATTTAACTTCAGCAGTAGCAGCATATACTGGCAAAATATCTTCCTTAACAGAAATATCCATAAATGCTTGTCATACTATATATGATCATCCCGAACAAAATAATTATTTGGAAGTATTTGAGTATTTACGTAAACACGATAACCTGCGTGGAACAGACTTTACAGTTACATTCCCTGAATTAAAACCCTATGCAAAATAAGCCAGAAACAATGTGCCTGGCACCCTGGGTGCATACCTACCTCTCACCGCAAACGGAACGTAGGCTATGTTGTGCTAGTCGTGAACCAGCACAAAACTTTAGACAATACATAGACACCAGTGCCGGCACTGGTCGGTATATTCCACTGACACTGGAACAACACTGGAACAGTGAACATATGCGAGATGTTCGTAGGCGTATGATGGCAGGTGAAACACTACCAGAATGTGAAGTCTGTAATGATAAACTATTAAACACTGATGTTTATCGCAGTTACTTTACACATCTATTTTCCCACAAGTATGATGAAATAATCGCCAGCACAGACAGCACAGGGTATACCACTATGAAACCTATTAGTTGGGATTATAGATTCAGTAATCTCTGTAATTTTAAGTGTAGAATCTGCGGTGATATGTTAAGCAGTAGTTGGGAAAGTGAACAACGAATTAACAATACTATTAACTATGACAATCCACAAAACTTATGGATGAAGCCTGAGATTCGTAAAGAAATTTCAGCATTTCAGGACAGTCAAGTAGAGCAGGAGTTTAGCGATGCAGTAGAGGAACACAGAGTAGAAGAAGTATATTGGGTCGGTGGTGAACCACTGATGTATGAGCAACACTGGCGCTATATGCGTCGTATCATTGAACTAGGAGATGGAAAAAATGTTTATGCAAGATATAACACTAACCTTAGTAGGATCAATTATAGGGGTATTAACCTTTATAGCGATATTCTCAACCATTTACGTGATTGGCAAATTTGTGCTAGTCTTGATGGCACAGAGGAAATTGGGGAATACATACGAACAGGACTTGATTACAAGACGTGGCTTTCTAACTTTATTGCTGGCACCCAGATCCAAAGACATCGTAGACAAATGAGAATAGATTTCACACTTACCCTTCCGGGTATGTTTGAAATTATCAATATACAGAAATTAGGTGAAGAATTGGGCGTAGACATACTTGCAAAAGTAGTCTTTAGTTTTACACCGGACATAGTTATGTCACCTTTAGCCCTTCCCAGAGAGTTATTAGATTCATGGGTAGATGAAATATTGCTTTCCGGACTAACCGGACCGTTAAAGGATATCTTAGTTCAACTTAAAACACGCCCTACTTTTTCTGAGCAATATGGTGAAATTGAATACCAACGAGGTATTGCACAAGGTAAGTCCCGTGTGTTATACTTAGAAAGCATACGCGAGCAATCGCTGACCATGGACAAGATATTACAACGGAGACCTGATGTCTATAACTGGTGGAAAAAAATTGGTTAAAGTAGTTCTACGTAATCCTGTGACAAAACAGGATTATCTGGACTATGACATCCTGCCTCACGATAACCAATTAGCAGTGGATTGGATTGCGGCACTTAAATCTGTGCTAAAATCAAATCTACAACTTGAAAAAAACTTCTGTTTTATGGGATTTCCCAGAACAGCAAGAACTATTGATTATCTCTGCACTGAACTAAATCACAACATTAAGATCATCAATGATTTTAATTTAAAGAATATCTGGCCTAAAAACTATTTTATCGAGGAATGGTTCGCTCCTGACGTAGTTAGATACGGAGCGGAATATCCCATAGGTTTTCCTGAAACTGAATTAGTGGGATTATCTGCAAAACACGATGTAATGAATAGGTTACATAACCACTTTGAAGTCCTGCAGGGAACTGTCAGTAGTCTAAGCAGTTACTATATGTTAGCAGATTATGAAACAAAGTATGCTATTCGACAACTTAATAACTTATGTCACGAGTTGGAAAGTTTAATCCTTAGTCAACGTCAAGCACAAGTAGTTCCGGAATGGGTTAGACCCAGTCAGATCACTACGTTTTTGAATTGTCCAAGATTGGATTTAAAACCCGAACATAGACAACTGTTTACTGTCAATGGATATGATAGAGTTTTAGGTGGTGTATATATGCACTGGGCGCAGATAGGTAAAACTTATTTTGAAGTCTGGCGTGACGAATCCGCACCTAAACTTACTGAAACTATCTGTGAAGCAATTACTGACCTTAAATACTACAGTGGTGAATTTGACATTGAATGGGGCAAGGATATTGTTTATGGGGGTCAGCATCGTTGGCATTCTAATGACATAGATAACTTTAGTAAGTGGATGCGTGATAATGGACGTGACCCACAAAATCCTGATTTGAGTTGTGGCTACTTGCCAATAGCACAGGTAGATCTCGTGAAAAGTTTTGGAACTACTGAACCTCAGGTGATATGGGATACGTTAAGTAATTACTTAGACATCTACAGCATTGAAGTAGATGGTGTTAAACAAACCTATGACTATTGTTGGACTGATAACCAATATCGACACTGGCAGATAGAACAATTAAAACCCGGATACGATTATTCCAGAAAGGAATACCTTAATGCAATGGATTAAAAATTTAATAGCAAGAATACGATTTGAAATAGCCTATCGTCGCAGACTGCGTAGATTAAAAAAACAAGACCCTTATATCTACAAATAATTATGATATTAGCAAACGGTTGTAGTTTTACTTATGGTGATGAACTTGATAATCCCGAGAGAGATGCCTGGCCAGCAGTGCTGGCAGCAATGGCCAATGAGCCTGTGATGAATTTAGGGCAGAGTGGCGGCAGTAATGATAGAATATTAAGAACTATTGTTGAGGTCATAGAAGCAAACTCTGACAACACGAAAGTCGTTATAGCCTGGACATCGCCTACTCGTTTGGAAATTTCCAATTTGGATATACACATAAATCTTCATCGTTATCATCCAGATAAATCTGAACTAATAAAAATGAAAGATATCATTTATCGCCATTGGGGTGAAGATTGGGCTTGGAAAAAGTTTCACACTCAAACACATTTATTACACGGATATTTAAAAAGCAAAAATATCCCACATTTATTTTTATCTACATTTGATATTGCAGAAAACTTTAAAAGATATAGAACACAACTACCTACAGATGTCTGGTTCGCACCAACAAAAAATATTATCTGTGAATGGATCGATGAACTAGGCGCAGCAGGTTACGCACCAAACAGACATCCCAGTGTTTTGGGTCACCGTTATATAGCAGAAAAAATTTATGAACATACTAGGAATCTCGGCTGGTTCGCATGATGCTGCGGCAACAGTAATAAGTCCCAATGGGGATATACTGTTTGCTGGACACAGTGAACGCTATAGCAGAGTAAAAAATGACCCCAACATCAACATCAGATTAGTCAGTGATGCGTTAAAGTATGAAATCAGTGACATTGCATTTCACGAGCGTCCCTGGCTTAAACAACTTAGGCAACTATATTCCGGACAAGGTGTTGACTTTGATAGTTTAACTGCTGGGCAAATTATTAGACAACAACTGCCACAGCAATTTCACAATCTACCTATTAAATCTTATCCACATCATCTTAGTCACGCTGCTGCGGGATTTCAGACCAGTAAATTTGATCGTGCTACTGTAGTAGTAATAGATGCTATAGGTGAATGGGATACTATAGGTATCTATGCTGCTGATTATGATAGACATGGTCGTGCTAGATATCGCAGACTCTGGAGTCTCAAGTATCCACATAGCATTGGGCTATTTTACAGTGCAATGACTGAAAAGGTAGGACTAAAGCCCAACGAAGAAGAATACATACTAATGGGTATGAGTGCTTATGGTAGACAGGGACTAGCCGCGTCAATGATGAAGTCATTGGTAGCAGATCCCAGTTCTGCTAAATTTAAATACAATATGCACATTGGGTTACCCGACGATAGTTGGGATCACATACATAGCAGTGACCTAGCACTAGCAGCACAGCAGGTGCTGGAAAGTTTAGTAAATAATATTATGCTCCGAGCCAGAGATTTTGGCTGGAGTAAAAATTTAGTCTATGCTGGAGGGGTAGCATTAAATTGTTTGGCAAATAGAAATCTAGGAGATTATTTTGACCATATTTGGATTATGCCTAACCCCGGAGACGCTGGTAGTAGTCTGGGTGCTGCTGCACTTCGTCATGGCGGTAGGATTAATTGGGTGGACGCTTATCTGGGATATAATATAGCAAGACCTTTGCCAGTCAATGAAATATTAGATGAATTGCTCAAAGGCAATATTGTAGGAGTAGCAAACGGACCAGCGGAGTTTGGACCACGTGCGCTGGGTAATCGTAGTTTGTTAGCAGATCCACGTGGTGATAACATCAAGGAGAAAGTCAATGAAATTAAGCATCGACAAAAGTTTAGACCTTTCGCTCCCGTTATTCTTGAAGAATATACCCATGAGTATTTTGTTATGCCTTCTGGCTGGGATAATTTTTCTTATATGCAAGTGGTGGGCACATGTCTTGACCCTAGGAGTTATCCTGCTATTACTCACAGTGACTGTAGCAGTCGTGTCCAAAGCGTTGGACGTGATTCTAGATCAGGAATAAGAGAACTACTGGAAAAATGGTTTGTTATCACAGGGTGTCCAATGTTGTTAAATACTAGTTTAAACATACGCGGAGAACCCATGGTCAATGACGAAATGGATGCCAAGAGATTCGCAGAAACTTATAAAATAAAGGTATTTTAAATGCTTTGGTATATCATACAATTTGTGTTTTTTATTTTCGTCTTCCTTGCCGTGAAAACTGGAACTTGGTTTGGATTTATTATTACTTTAATAGGATACTTCTACATATTGAACCTATTAGAAAATGACCGTGAGGATCAGCCAAATGTCTGACGATGCAGATGATTTAAAAAAGAAATTAAATAAATTCAAGAAAAAACCCAAGGTTGCTGTGCCAGCAGAATTTTTAGATAATGCTAAAAGTTATGATGACAAAGTAACACTGGTAAAGATTCTAACTGAAAAAGAAAAAAATCGAGTAATACTAATAGTTAAAAGTCTACTTAAAGACGCTGTAAACAATCGAGATAAAAAGTAATATGTCAACTAAAATATTGATCATGGGTCTACCCGGTGCGGGTAAGACCTACTTTGCCCGTGCGCTTCAACAAGAACTACATAATCGCGGATTCTCTGTAGAATGGTTTAATGCTGATGAAGTGCGTGAGAGATACAACGACTGGGATTTTAGTCACGCTGGAAGAATAAGACAGGGACTAAGAATGTCCGAGTTAGCCAAAAAAAGTTCTGCAGATTTTGTTCTGGCTGACTTCGTAGCACCACTGGCAGAGATGCGTGATGCTTATGCAGCAGACCTCACTGTATGGTTAGATACTATTGATGAAAGCAGATACGAAGATACTAATCGTGTATTTGAACCACCCGAGAAGTATGACTATCGTATCATGGCCAAGTCAGCAGAACGCTGGGCTGTGACTATTGCTAACAAGTTAGAAACTACTTTTAAGTATCGTCAGGAAAGTAGATTACGCAGCATTGTTAAAGCCTTTACTTGGCGAGCAACAGGTAGTTTAGATACGTTTATTATAAGTTTCTTTTTAACTGGACACGCTGCTATAGCATTTAGCATAGCAGGCATTGAATTCTTTACTAAGATTGTTCTTTATTATCTACACGAAAGAATCTGGACTAAGATACGTTGGGGCTGGCATAGAAATGTTTGATTGGCGTAAACCCACTGTTCAGATGCTGGGAAGATTTCAACCCTGGCATACTGGACATAGAGCATTGTTTGAACGTTGTTTGGCCAAGACCGGACAGGTATGTATTATGGTTCGAGATTGTCAGGACTGGAACGATAGTAATCCATTTAATGTTGACGAAGTTATTCAAAACATCAATCAGGACTTGACAGACTATGCTGGAAAGTATACTATTATAGTAGTGCCCAACATTGTGAATATAACGTATGGTCGTCAAGTGGGTTATGTGATTGAGCAGGAAGTATTTGACGCAGATATTGAGAGTATATCTGCTACTAACATTAGGAAAGCGCAGGGATTAAAATGACAAAAAGTTTTTTAGACGCTATTCGCGCAGCACAGAAGAACAAAGCATCTGTGCCGGAAAGTAAGACACAACAGGTGCAACAAGCAAAAGTGAGAAGTCAGGTCACGACAACTAAACCCAGCAAACGTAGCACAGGTAGAGGACGATGAAAGAAAAAGGAGATTTCGTGGGGAATCCTTATTTTTATAAAATAAAACATAAAAAATCTGGAAAATATTATGTTGGCTCTCAATATGGCAAGAATGCCAATAAAGAAAATTTTTTTAAATCTTATTTTACAAGTTCTAAAAAAATAAAAGAAATTGTGTCTAATGAAGGGGCAGACGCATTTGACATTTGTTTAATAATAGAACGCAGTGATGCAAGAGAGTATGAAGCATATTATTTACAAAAATGTTATAGTTTATTAAAAAAAGAAAAATTTTTAATTTTATTTTATAATAGAAGTTTATCTCCTGGCATTCTTTTAGATGATAACATTATTGTCAAACAAACTAAGACAAAAAAAGAAAGATGGTCAACAGGAAAAATATCAAAACCTATCCCGCCTAACTGGAAGGGTAAAAAAAGAAGCGATCTTATGAAAGAACGACTTTCTAAAAGTAGGATGGGGCATCCTGTTTCAGAAGAAACACGGGAAAAATTAAGAAAAGCGAATTTGGGTAAAACAAAGTCTGAATATACACTGAAAAAGTGGACAGAAAGTTTGTCTAAAAATGAAAATGCATATGGTAAAAAGCATTGGTTGTTTATTTCACCAGATGGATTGTATTACTATACAGTGGGGAAAAGAAACAAACGATTACACGATCTGGGTTTGACAGAAGGTCCAGGATTTTTTAATTATGTAAATACTGGCAAAACTCCCTCGCAAGGCAAGAATGTGGGTTGGATATTTTACGAGGGAAAACTGCAGATTGAGCAAATTTTAAATAATATTGATGAGAGTAAAATAATTAAATATGAAAATTAAAATGGTAAGATTATATATGGATATTTGTGAACGTATAGCACAAATGTCTGTGGCAAAACGATTGCAAGTGGGTGCAATTTTAGTTAAAGGTGATAATATTTTGTCATATGGATGGAATGGCACCCCGTCAGATTGGGATAATAACTGCGAAGATCGTGAATATATGTCAATAGATGCTGGTGGCTGGTTTAGCCCAGATGAAATAGATCTTATGTGGCCTTATGAAGATGAAGAGGGTAGATATAAGTTAGTGACTAAACCCGAGGTCATTCATGCCGAGAGTAATGCGATTTCAAAATTGGCTAAATCCAGTAACAGTGGAGAAGATGCAGACCTGTTTATCACACATAGTCCCTGTTTGGATTGTGCTAAACTAATATATCAATCAGGCATTAAACGTGTTTACTATCGTGAAAATTACAGGAATGATCAGGGAATACAATTCCTAATGCGATCAGGAGTCAAGGTATCACAGATATCAGATGATTGATATTTTCTTTTACAGTCAGAGTGATAACTTCACTGAGGCATTGCAGGCAGCAGCAGAAGGATCCACTACTAAGTTATTTTGGTTCATTGATTCCGACAGTCAAATCGATGACCTAGATCTATGGTGGAGACCTCCTCCCTGGGAAGAACATCAACTACAGGTGTTTGGTAGTCGCTGGCAACGCAATGCCGGTGTTTATCTGGTAAACAAGTATACCTATAAGAATCTGGAATACAATTACAGAACTGAACAGGTTGTCAAGAGAAAAGCCAATCTTGAACACTGGGATATTCCCATAAATATCGACACCAGTAAATTTGATTTTAGTTGGCATCCGGATTTTACTGAACCACCCTACGAATATCATTTCCCTACACAATGGCAGACATCTGGCGGACCACGATATCGTGGCACTGCGGGTATTAAACTCTGTGGTGATCAGACGGCAACAGCAATTCCTGATCTACAACGTTGGTGGATTCCCGAAAACGCAGTGACAGAAACATTTGATTTTAGTTGGCATCCGCCAGCACTGGAGCCAGCCTATGAACATCATTTCCCCTCACAGTGGCAGTTAACCGGTGGTCCCATATACAATTACGGTCGTGGATTACCTGCAAAATTTCACGAGACACCACGAATACGTGTAACTAACAACACCCCTATATATTACGTGGATTTTATGAATCCCGGCAGCGAAACAATACTAAATCGCATAAAATCTGTTGAAAAAGACGTGAAATCTACACGCTTCGTAGATAGTTACATAAACGTGCTTAAACGCATCGCTAATCAAACTACAGCAGATTATGTCTGGGTAGTCAGTAGTTTATGTGACTACAGCCAATTTGATTTTAGTTGGCATCCAGATAGTCATCAACAGGAGATGATACATTGCTTTGGTAGCACTTACAAAGAAATACTGCCCGATTATCAGGAACGAGGCGATACCTTTTATATCAATGTCAATAGTTTCCGCCGACAGATGTATGATCTGGAAATACTGGATTGGTTTAAAGTTATCAACTACTGTGAAGATCAAAAATACGATGTTATAAGAATGTATGAACCAGTGATTAGGATAGGACCCGGCGAGGATACTATTGTTAATGCCGTGTTAAATCACGAATTCACACATCCCTATACAATATTTAAAACAGAGAATAACACAATAGTTCCAAATAGACCTCCATGTGTCTGGAATCCAGAATCTCGTGTTGCTTACTCACTATCAGCCAGCGGCTCTACAAGTTTAATTCCACGTGATATTAAACCCTGGCTTAAAACACAGATCTATGATTATCCAATGACTAATAAAGATATTGGTCGCAGCAGATATACTCAACTCATGGATATCATCTATATCAGTAATGGTGAACCCGAGGCTGAACGTTGGTATCAACATCTTCGCGAAGTAGTAACTAAACAATGTCGTCCTGCTGAAAAAAGATTAAGCAGAGTGCAGAATGTCAATGGCAGAACAGCAGCATATCACGCGGCCGCTAAGACCAGCACTACACCCTGGTTCTTTGCAGTGTTTGCTAAACAAGAAGTCGTCGCTGATTTTAATTTTGACTGGCAACCCGACTACTGGCAACAACCTAAACATTATATCTTTAACGCTAAGAATCCCGTTAATGCTTTAGAGTATGGACATATGGGCATCATTGCTTACAATAAAAAATTAGTGTTAGCAACTACAGAGTCAGGATTAGACTTTACACTAAGTCAGCCACACGAATCTGTGCCGATATTAAGTGCAATAGCACACTTTAATGCTGATCCCTGGATGACCTGGCGCACAGCATTTAGAGAAGTTATTAAGTTATTGCATTTTGACAAAACTGCACCAACACCCGAGACTACTGCAAGACTCAATACTTGGTTAACTCGCGCTGAGGGTCTTAATGCTGAATGGTGCTTACAGGGTGCTAGAGATGCAGTTGAATATTATCAACTAGTTGATGGTGACTACAGCAAATTAATGCTGAGTTTTGACTGGGCTTGGCTTAGAGACTTTGCAGTTAAAATGGATCATAAGTTTTAACAGCATTAACTATGCGCTCGACTTCCAAATCAGTGAGTTCGGGATAGATAGGTAAACTTACTCCACAATCACTGAATACTCTGGCAGTTTCTGCATTAGCGTAATTATTAGACAACAAATAATCATAGTGAACCTTGGTCTGTATACCTTGATCCAATAAATGTGCTCTGAACTGATCTCTGCGTGGGGTTAACACTACAAATTTATGCCAACTTGGTGTAGTATCAGGATGCCCTGTAACTAACTTCAGCATTTTTCTGCCCTCGAGTTCCTGCGTATAGTATTCTGCTATATGCTGACGACGACGTTGCCAACGATCAAAGTGTTTAAGTTTGACTATCATACCAGCGCAGTCTGCTTCGCTCATTTTAGAATTAGACCCTGCAATAGGATGGCGGCTATGTCTTCCGTTATCACGCAGTTGTCTAATATGCTCAACAGTAGCAAGATCATTGGTCAATACTGCTCCACCTCCACCATAGTTGGGAAGGTTTTTCATAGGATCAAAACTTAATACACTGATGTCACCGAGACTGCCACTGGGTTTATTTTTATAAAATCCGCCAAAACTCTGTGCAGCATCTTCCACTACTTTTAAATCATTAAAGAAAGTAGACAATACTTGAAAACGCTCCCAGTCAACAACGTTGCCAAAAAGATTAACATAACTAACAATGCCGATATTTTTCTCACCAAGATTCTCGGTCATTGATTCCAGATCCATGATACCTGTCATATCTACATCGCAGTATTGTGGAGTATTGTTAGAGTGTAATACTGAGTTTTTAGTAGCAATAAAACTTAACTGTGGTATTAGAATGTTTTGATTCTCACCACCGAATTCAAGATCTACTAATGCACGATAAGCAAAGTCCAGTGCAACAGTTCCACTGCCGACTACTATAGCAAATAGTCGATTACAGCGACGTGCCAGTAAATGCTCAAAGGCATCTACACAGGCACCATCTAACATTTGCCCTGTGCGGTATACACTGTCCATGGCCTCCAGTAGTTCTTCACGTAGCGTGAGATATTGGCGATCCAGTGCTACAAACTTAACTATATCCTCTTTGACCAATATTCGCTCCGTTTAAACCAAGCACAATAACGTTCAAATCCTTCTCTGACATCTACCAGTGGATTGAAATCAAGATCTGTTCTAGCAGCAGTGATATCTAGAGCACCACGACTTGGGAAATCCTGATCACGATCACGAACATTGATAGATCCAGTGCCGGCAATCTCGACTGCTAACTCTGCTGCTGCTAGTAGACTAGTGCTGTGGCTTTTAGTGATATTATATGTTTTATTTCTAGCGACTTTTTTAGTAGCGGCTGCGACAATACCTGCCGCTGCATCTTCTACATAAGTAAAGTCCAGTGTTTCTCCAGCACCATTGACATTAAGTGTTTCACCACGCAAAGCACTTAACATAAACTTACTGACTACACGATCTTCTACATCATATTCACCATACACAGCACTGGGTCTAATAATAGTGTAGTCAAAACAACCACGTCTAGCATAGTCCTTAACTAACCACTCGCCCATTAACTTCATAATACCATATTGTCCCTGTGGATTACAGGCGGCAGACTCAGTAACATAGTCGTCGAAATCACCATAGACCATACTGCTGCTGATATAAACGAATCGCTGAACTTTTAAATTTTTTGATAGTTCCAGTATTTTAACTAATGCAGTGCTCATTACTTCACTACCCCAGACTGGATTAGCACCTACTACTTTTTGCCTAGGAAAACTTGCTAGATGTATTACTGCATCTGCGTTTAGTGCAAATGTCCTAAAAAAATCTTCTACTTTATTGTGATCTCTGAGGTCAATGTGATGTGCGCCAGCACGAGTTCTGCGGCTACGCTCACGATAAAGATATTGCAATTCATCACGATTAACAAAACCATAGTCACAGACATTGTCAATGATAAAGCATTCGTGACCCAGTGCTTCTAATTGTCTAACTACGTTGTGCCCAATAAAACCTGCACCACCAGTTACAATGAATTTCATAAGTCCTCTTAATAAGTAATGTATTTTAAATTATAGAAGGTATAGTCTTCATCACTGAGATCAGCCCAGAGTTTAATGCAATATCCATATAATTCCATATCGGGACTAATTTGAAAAACAGGAGGTCTGAGACTATGCTGCATAACCCAACTACCGGATTCAGACTTTTGCCAGTCCAGTATAGGACCCGCAGCATAGATCTCGGGATCTTCTACATCGCCTAGTCTAAATTTCGCTACGCATACGTGGTGCATTTAAACCGCCATTGGTGCTGTGATTGCTGGGTGACTTTTGTAATTACCCAGATAGATATCATCCATGGTAAACTTGGTGATATCCTTGATATCGTGATTTATTCTTAGTATAGGACTAGGTAGAGGTTCACGTTTTAATTGTTCACGAACCTGCTCGATATGATTAGTATAGATATGTGCATCACCCAGTGTGTGAATAAATTCACCTACCTCGAGATCACAGACCTGTGCAATCATATGTGTTAATAGACTATAACTAGCAATATTAAATGGAACTCCCAAGAACATATCTGCGGATCTTTGATACATCTGGCAACTTAACTTTCCCTCTGCTACATAAAACTGCGCTAGACAATGACAGGGCGGTAATGCCATTTGATCTAGTTCACCGGGATTCCAAGACGATAAAATATGTCTGCGTCCCATAGGATCAGACTTGATACCCTGAATTAATTCTGCTAGTTGATCTACTTCATTGATCTCAACATCACTGCCGACACGACGATAAGTTGAGCCAAAAGAATCTTTAAATGTTTTCTCGGATTCACGTTTTTTGATTTTACGCCAATGTCGCCATTGAACACCATAGACACGACCTAGATCACCTGTATACTTAGCACGAGGTCGCCAGTAACTAGACATAGCATTAGGAGTCCAGATAGTAACAGTGCCATCACTAGTGCCGTGTGTAATTTCGGCTAGACGACGTTCGTCACCGCTGCCTTCGATAAACCAAAGTAGTTCTCCTACTACCGCTCGCCAGGCTAGTTTCTTAGTAGTTACTGCTGGAAAGCCACGTTGCAGATTATACCGTTGTTGCATACCAAATACACCTATGGTGCCAACACCGGTTCTGTCATTGCGAACAGTGCCGTTCTCAAGCACGAACGCTAAAGCATCAAGATAAGTTTTCATAATAATATTTTAAAATACTTGACGGAAAATGTCAATGTTTTTGTAGGTCATCCAAGTGCAGGAACGATCAATACTGGGTCTAGCACTAGTGGCTCTGAACATTCTTAGATATTTTGGTAAATCAATACTAACATCGGAACGATATTGGCCTTTGATATAACTAACATGAACTTCGTCGACAATATGTCTAGTGTTCATCAATATCTCAGGACCGCCAATAATCCAAACAGTTTTCTCCGGATTATCACTGGCTAATTTGGTTATTTCATCTGCGAGATTTCCGCTAATGACGTTACAAGGATGACCCATCATATTTTTAGATGTAGCCACGAATACTGATCTATCGGGCAATGGTTTTGGCATTTTTTTATCCCACCAAGTTTTACTACCCATTACTACGATGTGGTTGCGTGTTTGTTGATTGAAATACTTCATGTCTTCTCGATTATGAGGCCAAGGTAGGCTACCGCGATAGCCCATACCTCCCCATACGTCTACAGCGAAAATAGATTTGATCATTGTGTTTATTGAATATTAAAGATTTTTTAAAAGTTTATCTGTTTCTGGTTGAACAGTTGCTTCTACTACGTCAATGTCTACGAAAAAATCAACATTTTCTATATACTGTTCTAGTTCTTTTAATCTGCTGTTAACTTGATTTTCTACTTCATCAGGATTTGCGCCTTCAGATAGAATTCTTTTTATATCAACCGCTACTTGCGTTCCATCTTTTAAGTGGACTACAAGACTTTGTAGCACGTGAATTGGAACTTCATGTTTTTCCACTTCTTTAAGGATAGAACGCCAGCGCGATTTATTACTAAGAGTTAACTTTGTTTGTTTTGGTTTTTTTGGTTTTGGTTCCGACATTTTTCTCGTTAGCTCCCGTTACAAAAGATGATGCTTCGTCCTGCAATCTTTTGGCTTCATTAATTAATTGCTGTGCTTCTGCAAGCATCTTATCTGCTTGTAATCTGCGTTGTAATGCCAATTGTTCATCGGTAAGAACATCACTAATACTTATGTTATTATCGACTTTTACTGGTTGACTTCTACTAACGGGACTTACGCCAACTTCTTTAGGTTCATTGTTTCTGCGTTTACCTTGACCCATTCCTAGACTGCTATCTAGATCTGCTAGTTCTTTAATAGCTTCCTCGCCCAATGCCATTTTATTCAATATTTTATTTAATTCATCTAAACGAATATTGTTTTTTGCATTTGGGGTAACTATTACCTGATTAGAAGGAACTTTTTTAATCATTCCTTGACTATGCAAGAATGTCAATGCGTTATTACCATCGGTCATGGTATAACGGAACAAATAATCTGAAAAGTCTTTGGACTGTTGTCCTGCTTCACTTTCTAATGCCAGCATTACATCATCGTGAATTCTTTTAGGCAAAGTTTCTGGATAACATACTAGGCACATATGGTCTTCATTTGGAACTTCACGAAATAAAATAATACATCTTTTGTTATCGTGTTTTCCTACGTGTTTGATCATTTTCATTATTAGTTTCCTTTATGCTGATGTTTCTGCTGTTTCATCTGATTCTGCAGCATCAGTGTCACTACCGGAAGGTTTAATTACCTTAGAGTAAACTAAGAATTGATAAAGTCTTTCGTAAATCCCGCCAACGGTAGAAAACTCGTCTGGCTTGATAGCGCCTCTAGCACTAACTACGTTTAGTATTTCTAGGACTTTAACTAGATCTGTTACCTGTAACTGAACTTCTTCAGTATCTTGGGTCATTTCTTGTGGTGTTGATTGTTCTGTTGTCATATGCATCCTTTTAATAATATGCACTTTTATTTAACACATATGACGGGTATGAAAATATTTTTACCCTTAATTTTAAATGATAGTATCTTTAATTAAGGAAAAATAACTCGCTTCGCTATGGAGTTCGAATCCAATGGTAATTATTGACAAATTGGCTGAAAGATAATACCTTCCCTTTAGATTTGTAACTATCCAATTTTCTATTTTTACTTCAGGAGATGTGGTGTAGGTAGATGTCAATGCGTCGCATATTACATCTATAGATTGGAAATGCGGAAGGCATTTCGATACCTTCCGCAATCCGTGAACATTGAGTGGATTTATTTCACCGTGTTTAAGCACTAGCAGCCTCTCGAGCACGTTCGTAAATAGCCCAGACACCGAATGGTGGTTCTGCTTGCTCGTTACCTTTAATAACGAACACAGTATCACAGTAGTCGGGATCGCCCCATGAACCGTAAGGCATACCATCAGTGAACATAATGAACTTCTTAGGTTCAATATTGTTCTCCTTCATATATGTCCAGTTGGCTTCGAAGTCAGTGCCACCACCGCCCTGTGGCTGGTAGTCCATGATATCGTCCATATTCTCTGAAGAGTAATACTGATGATTGTAGATATCAGTATCGAAACTCCAGATCTGAATCGAATACTCATCGTAGGCTTCCATAATGCCTTTAACTTCGCTGAGGAATGCCTTGATATCGGCTTCACCGATACTACCCGAAGTGTCAATAGCAATACAGACATCAATCTGTGTACCAGGCTTCATACCTGGTAATACAGCATCCAAGTGCCAACCGCGACGGTTAGGACGCATCCAAGTAAAGTCATCTTTAATAACGCTCTGGATCTGTTGCTCCAACAGTTCACGCCAGTTGACCACAGGATTAGTAAGATCCTTGATCAGACGTTTAACACCTGCTGGTAAGTTACCTGCACCTGCGGCTTCTGCAGCCTGTAGCATAGCTTCGCGAATCTCGTCGCGAATAGCATCACGCTGTTCCTTAGTGAGTTTAGGACGACCACGACCTTCGCCGTCTTCACCGTCGTCACCGTCGCCTTCACCGTCACCATCCATGTGCTCATCTATCATCTGATCCAACAGACTGCTGATGTCGATCTTCTCGGCACGTTCGTAGAGGTCATCATAGATCTCTTCGGAACTCCAGCCGCGATACTTAGGATCATACAGACAGGGATTGATACGCTCACCAATGCGTTGATCAACAAGATCGCTGTTGACCGCATAGTCAGCAGCACAGTTAAATAGACGCGGATCACGATCTAGACCAACTCGACCTAGATGATCATAGACATTGTGTAGAACTTCGTGACCGAACAGGAACACGACTTCTTTAACTTTAAGTTTATTGACGAATTCGGTGTTGTAATAAAAGTTACGACCGTCAGTAGCAGCAGTGGTTAGCCAAGTGTCAGCATTGACCAATTTTAGTCTAGTGGCAAGATTACCGAAGAACGGTGCATTAAGCAGTAGTGCTACACGAGCGGTGATCAATTTATCCTTGACTGTTGCATCAAGTCTTTTATGTGCATCGGTGCCGATTTCTGCATCTTCCAGCAGTTTACCACCAAGTTTATGACTACCTTTTTTACCTTTAACGGTATCTTTAGTAGCTGTTGTTCCTTGACCACTCATTTAATTCTCCTTATACATTGATGATAGCATTATATACTAATAGACGATTGCTGTCAATTAAGAATTAGGGGGCATTGCGCCCCCTAGATTAACGTTGTGCTGCCGCTACGATATATTTACCATAACGCTTATGGAACTCATCGAAGTTCTTGAGTTTACCAGGAACGATAGGCAAGTCATAAGTAGTTAGAGCAATTCTAGCACCCATAACAGTCAACTCTTGAGTAAAGTTATCCATCATAAACTTGAAGAAGTTATCGGCCATTGAATGCCATTCAGCATTAGGCTTATTCTCCAATTTCTGAGCAGATTCTTTTAGTTCATAGCACATAGCAATAGTCAATGAATACATTGCTGAGATCTCTTTAACCTGCAATTCACTAACCTTACCGCTAAGGATATCGCTTGGCTTAGGCATCTTACCTGCAATCTTACGATGAGCCATAAATTTAATTGCTACACCTTCTCCGACTGTGCCAGCAACCAGATCAGTTAGTTCTGCATCACTGAGTTTATCATCGATGAGTTCAGATACGAACGTCCAAGTGCGTGGTGTAGCGAACGAACGTGAGCTACTACGTGGATCGAAGTCATAGAGATCTTGCTTAGCGAAGCCTACGTAACCAACCACATCCTTATGGATCTTATGGTTCACTGCCCAGTTCTGCCAGGCTTCGTGATCAACACGCAGTTCCAAGTGAACGAAACGATTAGCCAATGGAGCAGGCATACGATAAGTAACACCCTTATCAGATTCACGATTACCAGCAGCAACTACTACGACATTATCTGGCAGAACATATTTACCAATTCTACGATTTAGAATAAGCTGATATGCTGCAGCCTGAATACTTGGTGCCGCACTGTTTAGTTCATCGAGAAACAATACAACTAATGGGTATTGTCGAGCAAACTCCTCATCTGGTAGATCAATCGGAGGTGCCCAATCCATACGCGCAAGATCTTTATTAAAGTATGGAATACCACGCAGATCAGTTGGTTCCATCTGAGCAAGACGTAGATCAATCATATGACCATCTAGTTCCTCAGAGATACTAGCGATTAGTTCTGATTTTCCAATACCAGGAGGACCCCATAGAAAAACAGGACGTTGATGTTTAAAGCAAGTAATAATACTACGACGAGCAGATTCTGAGGTAACTGTTCTGCGTTCAGTTAGGGCTTCTTTAGCCATTAAATTCTCCTAAAAGATAATTGATAAATTGTTGTGCTACGAAACAGATAATACTTCAGGTGATAATTTCTGTCAACTATTTAAATGACCAAAATTTTAATTTACTTATTGAAAATTTTTTTCCTGCATACTTAAATATTTGGTAAGATCGCCATCAATTAATGTTAACATACTGGCAATATCTTCGTCAAAAATTGCTATTTTGCTACTACCGCTACTTCCGTTGTTAAGTAAATAATATACGCCTGGAAAAAATTTTTCTAAATCAATTAAATTTTTACTACTAAGACGCATTTTTGTGTCGAAAATATAAGTCTTTAAATGCAATTCTCGGTTAAGAAATTCAAACCCCTTGAGAGTTAACCTGAGACTAGTATCATCAGTGTGATTCCACCATAGTGTTTTTAATAAGGAATAGTCTTTTTTATTGGATAACTGGATAAAAATTTTATTCAGTTGTTTTTGATTATATGGTTTAGGGGAAGACTTTTGATCCGGCATTTAATAAAACCACCGTGAATTTATCTGTCTTGAATAAGGTGTTGAGTTTTTTACAAAGATTGATTGCGTGACCTGGATTACTAAATGCTGTCTTTTTATACTTCGGTCCAGGGTAAGACACAAGCATATTGCTTGATTTTAAGTTGAAAGGTTTGTCTTCATAATAAACTGCCCATATACCTTCGCTGCTTAAAATTTGCTCACTTTTAAAGGTAATTTTATCGACATACTCGTTTACTATATTTGGTTTGGGTCTAGACATATTTTAATCTCTGTAGTGTATTTATCATTGAAATTTGCCCCCGTCCATTTCCACGGAAATAACCCCGTTTTCGTCACCTGTGGCAACCTGAACTGCTTGGCTTAGGATATTCAAGTGATTTAGCAGGTCAAAAATTTCTGAATGTAGACCGTTTGCTTCTTGTGAAGTTAAGATTAATTGTTTGCTTTGTGTTTGATTTAAAAAACGAATCTTATCATTAAATAACTTGAGATTAGGACTTAGATTCATTTCGTATTTCCCTTAGGTGAGTCTGTGCAGCATTTTTAGTAAAATACGGACCTATAAATTTATTTCTATCCAATGTGATTACTTTAGGACAAAAGTCATATTTCCATCCGCTACCGTCATTAATTAAAAAATGTCCAGCACCATAAAATGATTTGCTTTTTTTATCTTTAGTAAAAACAGCAAAATGATTTTTAACGTTCCATAAAATGTTGTATGGCTTGCAAGAAGTTGGATAGTCCCATGCTTTAAAAGTTTCAGTAGTAACTTTTTCTTTTTTACTTTCTTTTTCTATAAAATTTATATTGTGTTCTTTTTTTAGTAATTTAATACTAGGGTAATTTTTTCTTAGATCTTCAGATACATAGGTATAGCCGCCGTCTTCTACCGCTAATACTGCTGCTATCTTATTGCCCTGAGATTCAACTACCCAGTATTTGTTTTCAATTATTGGTTTCGCTATTAGATCAGTCATATTTGATATGTGGTTTAAAATATTCTACTGCTCGTTCCCACGTGCTTAGATCCAAAGAATTTAATTTAAATCTAAGGGTAAATCCCCAACGCGGTTTATCTCTCATAAAAATATTGTGTGCTCGTGTTGTATCTACTAATGTTAATTCTGTTCCTATTACTTTTCGATCAATGAGTAAGTCTTGGATATCTGACATTAACCATTCTTTATAATTTACTTCTGCACTGAGATTTCTATTTAAAACAATACCATCGTCTTTTCTAGTTTTGTTATACCATAGCATTTCTGTATTGTCATCTGCATCAGTAACAAAGTTAACACCAAAGGTGTAAAAACCAGTGCCGTAATCTCGATAGGCTATTCCTTGATCACTGCCATCAATATGTGCTGTAGGACATTGAAAATGCGGTGCTCGGTAAAACAATAAAAAATAATCCAGTTCTAAACCAAACTTAGATTCTATACTATCTACCCAACTTTTTCTAAGACAAGCATAAAATTTTGGATCCGATTTTTCCACTACCCATACATCAAATTTAGTAGATTTGTAGTCGAAATATCGTTCAAATCCTGGTCTGTATGCATTGCTACAATCTATGCCTAACTTAAACCAAGGTTGTTGTATCTTATCACTCATGACGGCGAAACAAACTCCTTTATTTTATTTATATACTGTATTTGTCGTGGTGATGGGGATTCGATAATATTGGATATAGCCGTGCCTACCCAAAACGCCACTAATACGCTGACTAGATAAACGAACCAAGTAAATGTTTTTTCAAGTTTCCGTAGTATTGTCATCGTCAAGACCGAACCTAAAATTAATAGCAGAGTTGATTCTCGCTATTGCTTCGTGATATCCACGATCCCATTCGGATGCATTAGGATCTCCAAAGTATTGATTTGGATTCCCAGCCATTAGTTTACATTCTCTGATAACTGCTAATCCAAATTTTTCTAATAGTTCCCCGCCGACTTCTGGATAATGTGCTCCACCCACGCTAAGCGCAATATTGCGTAACCTTCGATTTTTCATATTTCGACTCATATTAGTTTAGCAATCTATTACTACCACCAACAATTTGCTTAAGTAGTTCAGGTTGATCTTGGAATTCCTCGCAGAGTTCACTGATATCATCATCAGTAAGTGTGCGGGAAGAAGATTCCAACTGTTCAGGAGTTAAATTACTGAATGTTTCAGTAATTTGTTTGATAAGATCGTCGAGTTCGTCTTGTGTGCCTTCAAAATCATCAAAGCATCCTGGTGCAAATACTACGTTGAGTTTTTTTTCAGTCATGATACATTCCTTTAATCGTTTGTATAACTAGTTGATAATATTTCGCTAATCGAAGTTGCGTTTTCACTGAGTTTCTTTAAATCATATTTGCCACAGAATTTAAGAAATTTTGCTCCTACCATACCTACGTTTTTACAAACACTTGCTTCTTTGACCGTATCAAACATCTTGATACGTATGTCCTCTGGTTGAGCACTTAAGTCAATTAGAGTTTTATTTCTGTTATAATCATCTAACACACGATGTTCAACTCCGTTATGATCCACCCATCGTTGAAGCATCATATTATTCCAGTTAAAACCTTTACTATTTCTATCAGAAAATGCTTCGGTTAAACCTATTTTATTCTTGCTACCTTTTGTTCGAACTCCGGGATATGCAGAAAATACATTATCACTGCTATCACCACGCATACATTTTTCAAAAAGTAACCAGTTAGGATCCGGTATAGATTTAGGTAATTTGGTTTTTTTATCAATAACAAGATTACCTTTATTATCTAGGATGCCATTTATTGTATAAAGTTCATCCGACACGCCATTGTATTGAGATACGGAACTCGAAAGTAATTGATGAAAATCAGTATCACTACTGACAATAATATGCTTGTCATTTGAATGAGATTGAATCCAAGCAGCAATTAAATCATCTGCTTCTAACTCAGAATGTTGCAATACTGTGCAATTAGTTTGTTCAGAAAGAAAAGTTTTTAGTGCATCAAATGCTTGCCAAAACATACGATCTTCTTCTTGTTCTGCTTCAGTCAATGCAGCACGAGATGCTGCACGATTTGCTTTGTAGGGAGCATAAAAATCTTTACGCCAACTACGACCCTCTAAGCAGAATACTACGTGATCTGCAGAATGCTCACGCCAGGCTTTAGATATACTACTTAATGTTACATGAATAGCAAAACCTACACGATCCCATGAATCACTCTGCCGACTGGCAGCGTGACGAGCACGGAAGAACGTATTGGCAGTGTCTACGACAAGATATTTTTTCATACGGTAATAGTAGCATATTAAAGCATCTTAGTCAACTCTTTTGATAACAAATTTGACCAAAGTGCATGACCATCTGCACCAAAATATCCACGATGATTTAGTTGAATACCATTATTTCGTAGTGCTCGTATATAATCACCGGTTGGATAAAAGATGTGCCTGACGTTAATTGATTTTAAATATTCACTTAGTGACAAAAATGGCTCTACGTTTACTTGACCAAAACCAATTAATACATATAAGTTAGTTCTACGATAATTCTTATCTACGTAACTTGTTGTTTGATTAACAATATCCTCTGCGGTGTTTCTAATATCGGACTCAACTACCATTTCACATTGAAAATGGTTACGCATTGCTGTAGGCCAAGCCACTGCTAAGTTTGCCGGATGTGGTTGTCGTCCTCGATACCATAAATCAAAATCATCTTCGGATACTGCATAATCTTTAACAGCATAACTAGCACCCGGATGACCATCACCATTGACATAAACCAGCATTAACTAGCTTCCGAAAAACCACCACCTACATTTTTTCTTTTGATCTTTAGTGTATCTGGTTGATTGGCTTCATACTGTTCGAATGTCTCCATGACTACATTCCTGCAGATAGTCTGAAACCATTGATCTACTATTTGAGCATCATCTTTGCCCTGATATCCAGCGCGAACTAATTTTGTTAAAAATAAATCATTCCAATCAAGTTCAAACGCACCATTACCAATATTATCTGGATCCAGTTCTACGCTAATAATACCAACCCAAGGTTCACCAAGTTCTGTAGCAATCTGTTTTGGAGTCTTAGTTTTTACAGTGGTTCTACCACCAGTGCGTTTCGTAGTCGCTTTTTTATCTGTCATTCTAATCCCCATTTAATTTTTAACCATATTCTTTCATGTATATAATAATCAATACTTAATAGAATATGTAATGCAGTAGCGAATCCTGTGGCGTTACTGAGATTACCTGTGAATAAATATGTCCATAAAATAGTAAATAACCAAGCAGTTATTCTATAAGTTATCATTCTAGTTAGAGTTCTTTTTTTAGTTTCCATTGTTTGATTTTCGAGTATATCTATTTAGATCTTTATTCACCGTGTAAAGCAAAATATTCCATGCGTTCATTGAGGTTATGTCTAATTACTGAATCTAAAAATTTAAGTAAAAATATGCTGGCGATACTAGCATCTTCGCCAGCAAAATGTAGTTTAACACCACTACTGCCAGCATAATAGTGACAACGTTTACCACGACCATAACTTACATAGGTTATGGTCTGTTCCCGGCCCCGAGTATCATACCAACTATCGGTCCAGACTCGGCCACCCACTAGATTGAACCATTCAATCATTTCATCGGTTAATTTTTGAACGTCAATGTAAAGACTGTAGGTAACTGTGCAGCCAGGTGGTAATGCTATCATTCCCACCAACTTTCATATGGGAAATCAATCCAAGGATCATCTTCGATTTTATTCATACCCATAGCCGAGTAATCCACGTTTTTATATCCACTGGCTGAATTATCAACTACTACTGCGAACCTAACATTTTGATTCCATACTGTATTCCAGCCTGGATTCTTAGGGCAGCAACTACTACGCCAATCATTGATTAACCATTGTATAGTATCACCAGTATCATTAATGTTGTCAACTACTAATATATTTTTTCTACGTTCCAATTCATATTGTATACGTTCCGCTGGTATACCATTTTCATAGTAAACCATATCTTGATCATCAAGGGGAACATATCCAAATGCATCTTCAGGCATCCATAGATTGCTTTCACAATCATTGTCTTTTGGTGGATTGTTAATACTTATCTTTAATGTTTCGCAGGGAACATTGAAATAATGACTAAGCATTACTGCTGGTATTAGTCCGCCTCTAGTGATACCAACTATGTAATCAGGTCGCCAGCCCGAGACTGTAATGTCTCGAGCCAGTTTACTGACTAGGCGATTAAATTCATCAAAATTAATTCGTTGTTTTTTCATATTAGAACCATTGCACTCCAGTGTAACCCAAGACAAAATCCTGATTCATTGGGTTAATAGTTGCGATGAGGTAAGCAGCACCTGCACCTGAACCGTCGGCATCGTAATACAATCCGTTGTTGTCGCGATTATAAACTAAGTAGTCGTTCTTGTCAAACACTTTGGTGCTACCGGTGTCCGACCAGTTATCCGAAAGATCACGATCACCGCGCAACTTAGTGTAGATTGCCGCGCTGAGTTTAATGACATCGCCACTGGAGAAGTCAGTGATGACATCTGCGGGATTCTTGTTAATAGCAACATCAAAGGTAAACTGATCATTACCAGCGCCACCGGTCAGGACATTAAATCCTGCACCACCGATGAGAACATCATTACCAGAACCACCAATCAGGATATCGTCTCCGAGACCACCCAGTAGACGATCATCGTCAGCACCGCCATCAAGTAAATCATTACCTACGCCACCGTCCAGTGTGTCTATGCCATCGAAGCCCAACAAGATGTCTGCACCAGCACCACCTAGAAGGTTATCTAATCCAGCACCACCATCGAGGTAATCATTACCATCACCACCATCAAGTCGATCATTACCAGCACCGCCCAGCAATCTATCATTACCGGAATCACCAGTCAGTGTGTCGTTACCATCACCACCGTCGAGGTCATCATTGCCGCTGCCACCAATCAGTGTATCTACACCAGCGTCACCGCGCAGGATGTCGTTCCCAGCACCACCATATAGTGTGTCATTGCCATCACCGCCTCTGAGGATATCGTTGTCAGATTCTCCGTAGAGTAGATCATTACCGGAACCGCCACGAATATCATCGTTGCCGCTGCCACCCAAGACTTTATCGTTACCGGTAGTAGAATTGACTAGGTCATTGCCATTACCGGCATTGATGACATCATTGTAGGAATCAAAACCAGTGATGTTGTCATCACCAGCAGTTCCATTAATAGCGGCACGTTTAGTGACCTTGAGAACGTTGGCGGGTGCGTTCTTAAATTCAGCAGTTAATTGGCTGAGATCAAATGTCGGAGCAGTCAATGCCGCAGCAGGATCTACCGGCACTGGCGGTGCTTCAACTACAGTGGGTTTAACTACCACAGGTGCAGGTGTAGTGACTACAGGAGTAGGAGCAGTAACTACAGGAGCAGTAACCACGGGAGCAGTAACTACAGGAGCAGTAACCACAGGAGCAGTAACTACAGGAGCAGTAACCACAGGTGCAGGTGTAGTGACTACAGGAGTAGGAGCAGTAACTACAGGAGCAGTAACTACAGGAGCAGTAACTACAGGAGCAGTAACTACAGGAGCAGTAACTACAGGAGCAGTAATTA
>JACCDO010637774.1_pt1 | contig 41387 bp, 36 predicted proteins | sample 7446101 | NCBI WGS metagenome assembly JACCDO01 (sample SAMN15323440, study PRJNA562643) | freshwater metagenome | isolation source: river surface water | place: USA:Blue River Watershed | collected 2017-08-16 | reverse complement strand
GGTACTCCTATCCTCACGGATCAAGGTAATATTCCAATTGAACAAATAGATATTGACGTACATACTATTAACAATAAGCCTATCGTAGCTATTACTAAGACCATTACACCGGAAAAGAATCTTATCTGCTTTGAGGCAAATTCCATAGGTATAAATTGCCCATTGAAACGTACTATTATGACTCCTGGTCACGAAGTACTATATAGAGGCAAATTAATACAAGCAAAGCACTTCTTAGGAAGACTAGAAGGAGTATATACAATACCCTACAATGGAAAAGACATATTGTACAATGTACTACAACAGCAACATGGATTAATGAAAGCCAATAATATGATACTAGAGACTCTACACCCGGAAAATAAAGTAGCTAGGCAAATACTAAAAAATAAAAAGTAATTACCGTAGAGTGCCAAAGGCACCTAACGCGGGTAAGTCTCCCTAAGGGTTGATTTGCGGTCAAGCAAGTGACTTTACATAGTTGCCGAGCCTGCTCTTCGAGCCGGACGAGGCTGTAAGCCCCTATTCTACATAAAAGAGTTAGAAATGAGCTGGAGGTGTGATAAGGACAATTGTAAACCTATAATAAAACACAAATCGTTTAAACATTAAAATAATACTATAAATATTAAATAATGAGTGAAGAAGGATCTATTCGTGAAAAAGTAGAAGCCCCTAGAGACGAGGAGATTGAGAAGACCCTCGAAAATATTGCTAAAACTGGAGAAAAGCGTTTCGTAAGTACTAGTATCTATAGTAATGAGGATATTCGTAACTTTCTCTATTACAGTTCGAAAATGCTTAAAACTCCAGAACTAAACATGGAACTTCAATACCTAGTGAATCACCCAGGCTCTTCAAAACTCGATGACAATTATCCGTCTATCTTTGAGTACGAGGAACTCCCGAAAGAAAAGCTACTCCTAGCTGCTTGGTATACCGGTGAGAAGGAAGAGGATGCCTTTCGTCGCACTGAAACCCATTACATTATATCAGAACACAAGAAGATTAATGGTATTGTAACTTTTAAAGACGATAAGATTAGTCGCGATTTCTTATATGTATATGTGAGCGGTCGTTTTGCCTCTAAGGATGAGGAGACTATTCCTAGCTTTTGGGATTTACGTAAAGTTCACTGTAAATCGCTTCGGGATTTAATCCTATACATCATTCCGGATGAAGATTTGAAGAAATTAGGTATTGAATTTGAAGCGGCTCCCGAAGAGGAAAAAAAAGATATGCCGGTTGAAGACAAACAATAATTTGCGGTTGTTTTGTACTAGTCCATCAACAATTTAAAGATTTGTTAACAAATATAAATAAATCCCTAAATGACTAAATATCGCTTTATCCTAAAGACGGTTCAATCCTCGGCCTTTAAGACTCTTGTAGAGGCCCTAAAGGATATTCTTACCGAATGTAACTTTGAGTTTGATGCTAAGGGTATTCGTGCTATTGCTATGGACAATAGTCACACTGTTCTAGTTCATCTCAAGCTCGAAAAGGAAAACTTTGAACTCTACGAGTGTAAGCAAAAAACCGTGATTGGTCTTAATATGTTAAACTTTTTCAAGCTTATCCGCACGATGACTACGAATGATACACTAACTCTCTCGCTCGATGAATCGAACTGTAATGTACTGCTTATCACTATTGAAAACGGTGAAAAGAATACCATTACTAACTACAAGCTCAATCTTATTGACCTAAATGAAGACAATATTAAGATTCCTCCTACGGAGTTTGAATCGGTTATCACGATGCCTAGTGGTGGCTTTCAAAAGCTCTGTAAAGACATGGTAAATATTGGTGAAAAGGTAGAGATTCGTAGTATCGGTAAGCAGCTCATCTTTACTTGTATGGGCGAATTTGCTGAACAAGAAACGATTGTAGGTGAGAATACTGGTACAAAGTTTGAGAAGAACGATGAAAGCCACATTATTCAAGGTGTCTTTTCGCTAAAGCATCTAGTAATGTTTACCAAGTGTACTAATCTTTCGAATAGCATTGAGATTATGCTTAAGAATGACTATCCGATTATTGTGAAGTACCAAGTAGCTAGCTTAGGTAACATTAACCTTTGTCTTGCTCCTCAAGTCTCGAATGATGCCGATTCGAATTAGACTGGTTTGAAAATAATATATATTTATAAAAAATTATAATAAATATATAATATAGATATATAATGAGTGCTGGAAGTATAGATACTACGTTTAATACACCAGATGGTTATGTTATTAAGACATTTACACCCGGAAAGATTACGATTGCTAATTCGGTTGCTATAGATACTTATGGTAATGTTGTTGTAACAGGTGTAACAAATGATGCTTTTGATGTACAACATTTATTTATAGCAAGATATCTACAAAATGGTAAATTAGATACTAGTTTTGCCGGCGTTGGTTATATTACCAAAACTTTTACTGACGGAAAAGACACATTAGGTAAAAGTGTTTTTATAGATAAAAACGGAAACATAATTGTAACCGGTTATACTATCGATGAAGCGGATATTTCGAGTATGTTTATAGCGAGATACAAGCCAAATGGTAATCCGGATACTAGTTTTAATAGTCCTGATGGTTATGTTATCAAAACATTTACACCAGGAAAGAATACAATTGGATATTCAGTTACTATAGATACTAATGGTAATATCGTTGTAACTGGTTTAACTATCGATAACACAGATGTTCAGAATATGTTTACAGCAAGATATTTACCAAATGGTGACCTAGATACTAGTTTTAATAGTCCTGAGGGTTATGTTACAAAAACTTTTACACCAGTAAAGAGTACATTTGGATTTTCAGTTACTATAGATATTGATAATAGTATCGTTGTAACTGGTTTTACTTTTGATAATACAGATATCCAGAATATGTTTATAACAAGATATCTACAAAATGGTGACCTAGATACTAGTTTTAATAGTCCTTATGGTTATGTTACAAAAACATTTACACCAGGAAAGAATACAACTGGATATTCAGTTACTATAGATACTGGTAATAATATCGTTGTAACTGGCAGTACTATCGATAACGCAGATATCCAGAATATGTTTACAGCAAGATATCTACAAAATGGTGACCCGGATATTAGTTTTGCTGGCGTTGGATATATCACTAAACAATTTACACCCGGAAAAGATACAAATGGGCGTTCGGTTACTATAGGTACTAATGGTAATATCGTTGTAACTGGCAGTACTATCGATAATGCAGATATTCAGAATATGTTTATAGCAAGATATAAGTCAAATGGTGATCCGGATACTAGTTTTAATAGCCCAGATGGGTATGTTACTAAAACATTTACAACAGGAAAAGATATATTCGGTAATTCTTTGGCTATATATACTAATGGTGATATAATTGGTGGTGGTTATACAGAAGACAGCAATGATTTAGCTAATATGTATTTAATAAAATATATAGGTGAAAATAGAACTACGACAACTAGTACAACTAGTACAACTAGTACAACTAGTACAACAACTACAACAGAACCAATATGTTTACCGGCGGGTACTCCTATCGTCACAGATCAGGGTATTATCAACATTGAACAAATAGATCCAAAAAAACATACTATTAACAATAGACGTATCTTAGCTATTACAAAGACGATTACTCCCGAGAAGCATCTTATATGTTTTGAAAAGTATACTCTTGGTATGAATATCCCATCACAGCGTACTATAATGACACCTGGTCACGAGGTGCTCTATAAGGGTAAACTTGTACAGGCAAAACACTTTTTAGGTCGTTTAGAGGGTGTACACGCAATACCGTATAACGGTAAGGATATACTATACAATGTACTACAAGAGAAACATGGATTAATGCGTGTCAACAATATGGTACTAGAGACGTTACACCCAGAGAACAAAGTAGCCAAGGAAATATTGAGTAATTTACAAATACTCTAAATCAAAACTAATTCTAATACTAGTATAGATGTATTTATTATACCTATCTATAGTAGTATTTATCATGTTTACTGTACTCATCTACAAATCAAAGCCAACACGCATATTAATCGATGTGCGTACAAAGCAGGAATGGTTGAGAAATCATTTACCAAATTCTATAAACATCCCCTATGACCAGCTAGACACATTAGATGTAGACAGGGCTACAAAGTTAGTAGTTTATTGTAATTCCGGAAAACGAGCTACGATAGGGAAAAGAACACTTGAAAAACTTGGCTACGAGGATGTCGAGGTGCTGCTTGTCTAGTTTCGGCCACCTGTGAGCTTTCCCCAGGTGGTGCTGTCGGCATAGTCGTTGCTACTCTTGGGAAGCCCGTGGTAGTCGGCGCGAAGACGGCCCGTGATCTGGTGGTCGCTCAAGCCCTTGCTGAGCGGGTTGTTACGAATGGCGGAGAACTGGCTGGCGACATACTTCTCCTGAAGCTGGATGCGGCGATCGAAAGAGCTCATTTTGTATTGTGGTGTGTTTGTGTGTGTCTAGGTATCATCTATACTGGTGTCAATTTTGTACTAGTGTAGTACTAATCTAGTGTGCTATAAAATAAATACTCATTTACTTTATCGCCCATTTTCTTATTAGGTCGCGAGTTTAGGTTCTTGTAGCAAATTTCCTCGACCTCGACCCTACCCCTGGAACCTAGTATCTCTAGTATATCATCCTTGCTAACTATACCACCATCATTATAGCTAACTACTATGTCCTTAGAGTTACTATTATCTATCATATCTCTAATGGCCGCTAGTGCGGATTTCTCATAGTTAAAGTCACTACGAGTCCAGTCTTTAGGAATACCAGAAACACTATTAGGGTCTATAGATAGATTCCTAACATAATCAGGTTCCACTATGGCCCTATAGATAACATTAAGCATAAAATAGTTGCTACCATATGGATGTTGATTATAGGGTGGGTCATAATAGGTAAAATCTACAGGTCCTAATGTATCACTATAGGAATGCCAAAAGCTATCTATGGTTCCTATATGGTATTCTACATCTGCTCCTTTAGAATATATAGGACACTCTAGTCTAATAGGTCTAAGAATACGTTGTAAATCATGTTCTTTATAACCACCCCAGTGACCTACACCATCTACCTTATAGAATGCCTTAAATACACCACTAGTATTAGTATGGATGCTACATTTTACTAATAGGTTACCTATAGCGGCATCTATAAATCTACTAGGTGCTGTAGAGGAGAGAGAGGCCAATAAGCTAATATAATGGTCAATACGTAATCCATTTTCAGTACTATAGAAACAACGTTCACCTTCTAGAATACTATTAGAGTCTTTAGGGGAATAATAGCGGCTTATTACAGATATTCCCGGTTTCTTACGGCTCTTTACTAGTTCATCTACTCGAACATTTAGAGATTCTATAAACTCTTCTAGTTTCTCTCGTTCACCATTAGTAATATTAGGTAAATAACCGCGTTGTATAGCTATAGAATACGGTTCTAAATCATTAACATATAACCGTTTAACATGACCTTTCATCATTCTTGATACAACACCGCTGCCACAAAAGCCATCTAGAGCCGTTTTAGGCTTACATTTAACCAGATATTTCTCTATATGACCTATTAGTTTCCGCTTGTTACCTAAGTAGCTTATCATAGGTTGATATATAAACTCATCATTATTATTAGCCATCTTATATATATGTAATAGTATAATATTGTTTTTTAAACACTTTTGTAAAATGGTTTAAATTGATTAAGCATTTAACCTTATTTTTAAACTACCTCTAAGATGACAGAAACTGGTATTCGTGAATGGATTGAATATGATGGTAAAAACTATATTATTGATGATACAAATACTGTGTATGAACTTAGACTAGCCAGTGAATCAATCACCAAAGATATATTAGATGCTATTTCGGATGATACACAAACTACTAGTTCTAATAGTAGCAACAGTAGTTCTAATACTAACAAATCACCATTAGCATGTTTGGAAAATTTACAAGAAATGTATAATAATGGTAATATAACAGGCCTTTTGGATAAATTAGGAAAACTAACCGAAATATTGACAAAGGATATAATTAGTAGTAACTCTGTAGAGGAAATAAAAAAAGAGAGTATTAAGGCTGGTACACCATGGACATCTCAAGAACAAGATAATTTAAAAAGAATGTTTCAAGAAGGTAATAGTATTTCAAAAATTGCGGAAGTATTAGGAAGAAGCAAAGGTGGTATTTTATCACGGCTTAAACAATCAAACCTAATATCTAAACCAGAATTAGAATCAATTGATAATCATAGTCCAGTTATCAATCCAGTCCCTATTGAACCTAAAAAAAAGACACTTGCCCCACTAACACCTACCCAACAAGAAGCATTTGAATTATTCCTAAGCGGCCAATCATTTTGCCTAACTGGCCCTGGTGGTACGGGAAAATCCTACATCATTAAACATATTGTAGAGAGTTGTAAAAGTAGAAACATATCCTGTGCTATCACCGCTATGACAGGTGTAGCAGCTAGTCTTATTAGTGGACAAACATTACATAAGTGGTCCGGCCTAGGCCTGATGGACCGTCGTATTGAAACCATGGTCGGTATGATTCGTAATAATGAGCAAGTATTAGAACGTTGGACTAATACACAAGTATTAGTTATTGATGAGGTTAGTATGATGAATCAAGAAATGTTTGAATTGCTACATGTAGTGTTTTGTAAAATTAGAGGAAATAATGAGTTTTATGGCGGCATTCAAGTTATTTTTTGTTGCGATTTTGCCCAATTAGCACCTATTAAAGGCAATTATGCCTTCGAATCACCTCTATGGCAAAAGGAACTGGCTAGCAACACAATTTACCTAAACCAGATACTCCGCCAGGACAACCCCGAATTTATCGAAATGCTTAGTGAAATCCGTTTGGGTATTGTTAGTGAAACATCTCGTTTGGCACTTGATGGTCGGCGTAATAAGACTACCGAAGGGCCAATTCAACCAACCATTCTATACCCACATCGGAAAACTGTTGAGGAGACCAATAATCGCAAACTAGATGAACTAAAATACGAAAAGCGAATTTTCACAGCCAAAGATACTAAATATGAATTTAGTAGCAAAACTACCAAAAATGCTACGGCTAAAGATACAGAAACATTAGAGGAACGTTCACCTAAAAAAATAACACTATGTGAGCAGGCTCAAGTTATGTTAAGTGTTAACATTGACACCGAAAAGGGTTTAGTTAATGGCTCCCGTGGTATAATCATTGGATTCACTGGTGGTAATCCAGATGTAATGTTTGACAACGGAAAACGCCTAACTATTACACCAAATACGTTTGAATGCCAAACACAAACTTGTATTATTCGCCGTGTACAAATACCCCTAGTACTAGCATGGGCTACTACGATTCATAAATGTCAAGGGTCTACATTAACACATGCTATTACGGATTTACGGGATGCCTTTTGTAATGCTCAAGCTTATGTAACACTTAGCCGACTCAAGTCACTGGATGGCCTATACTTGATTGGTATCGATTATAGCAAAATCAAATGTGATTCCAGGGTAAAATTATACTACGATTGCCTATCTAAAAACACACCCTATACTAATACTAAGAACGCTGTTCATATTCTCGAAAACTATTTGGATAATGTTAATGGTGCTTGTTATTTAGACGATAGTGATTAAACTTTTTAGAAAAGCACTTTTGACTTACACTTTTTCAAAAAAGCGTTAAATTGATTTAAACTTTGTACACAATCATAACACTACTCAGAATGGAGCATATTCACAACCTCCTACAAATCTTCCCCGAAGGGGAAGTGGCCAAGAAAAATAAGATTAGTCGCGATAAAGGTTTGAAATACACTAGGGACCTCTACAAACGTAGCCGTTACTGCTACCTAGATGCCGATGAGAAGACTGTTACCGAAAAACATCTTCGTACGGGCTCACCTATTAAAGTTCAGGCTATGGATTGGTATAGTCGTAATGAAAAGATTACTGTACAGTACGAAGATGAAGACGATGACAACTCTGTAGAAGAAAAGGTAGAAACACAGTTTGTTATCTACATGTATGGCATTACAGAACGCGGCGAGACCATTACGGCTCGATTTACCGATTATACTCCCTATTTCTATGTGAAGCTCCCTGAAAAAATGAGCGAGTCAACATTTGAGAGGATTCTAGATGAAAGTATCGAGTCTAATTTTAACAAGAGTAAAAGTGGTGAAAATATGTACGAGTTTTATAAGAAAGACTTAATTGATTGTAGTTTTAGCCAAAAGATTGATTTTTGGGGCTTTCAAAACAAGCAAAAGTCTAAATTTGCTCGTCTTACATTTCGTAACACCTATGCTATGAAGGCTTACGCCTGGGCACTAGAGAAACCGGTGCGAATTCACCCATCAACCTATCATATAACTAAACTCAAATTCAATGTTTACGAATCTAATATTGACTCGATGATTCGATTTTTCCACTGGCGAGACATCCAACCTTGTGGCTGGTTAGAAATCTCTGAATACGAGTATAACAAGACCAACGCCTTCTCTACTACCGCATTTGAAATAGAGGCTAATTGGAAGTCTGTAAGTTCTAAGCCGGAAGATAGTGTAGCGCGGATTTTCGAGGCAGCTTTTGATATTGAATGTGATAGTAGCGATGGTGGCTTTCCACTAGCTATTAAGGATTGGAGTAAAATTGTAAATCCGCTTCTAGATGAGTTTATCATGAACGATGATATAGGTGAAGACTATGTGCGGGATTACATCATTGAGAAAGTTACATGTGGCCACCTAGTTACTAAAGAAACTATTAGTGATCCTAAGAGGTTCTTTAGTAACAAATTCACAAAGACAAATACCACTATTATCAATGAATATTTTAACAAGCTATCCGATAAAACATTAGAGCGGCGTGCTGCTGATAATAAAGATAAAAAGGGTATTGATGAACAACTCGATAAGATTCGTGATGAACTAGTTAAAGCACTGAATGACCTCCTACCACTCCTAGAAGGTGATAAATGTATCCAAATCGGTACTACAGTACAAATCTACGGCCTAGATACCAAATTAGACATCATTTTTACTCTTAAATCCGCTGTTATTCCCGAGAAGCCAAATGCTATTATTTGGTGTTTCGATACGGAAGAAGAGGTACTCCTGGAATTCACCCGGCTCATGATTGACCTCGATCCCGATGTGCTAACCGGCTATAATATTTTTGGTTTCGATATGAAGTTTATGTATCAACGGGCCAAGGAGTTAGGTATTGAGGAAGAGTTTCTTAAGATGAGCCGTATGAAAGACTATGTCTGCCTCTATAAGAAGCAGGATTTGTCTAGTAGTGCCATGGGTACGGTTATCAACGAATATATTGAGATTCCAGGCCGTGTAGCATTTGATACCATGAAGTATATGCGCCGCAATCACCAACTAGATAGTTACAAATTAGATGCCGTAGTCAACAACTTTATGCGCGGTGATGTAAAGAAAGTAGAGCCCGATCTATCGGGTCGTGGTACCTGGCTCTATAGTGAAATCAGTGAAGGTATCCAACCGGATAACTATATTACGATGCAGAAAAACAATTATGTCTACGAAGACAAATACAAGGGTGGCGAAAAGATTCAAATCCTCGAAGTAGATTTAGAGAATTCCCGATTCCTCATTAATGACCACATCTCCACCGATGCCGGTTGGAAGTACTCATGGTCCGAAGGCAAGGATGATATTGATCCACAACAGATTTTCCAGTACCAAAAGAAAGACGATATCCATCGTGGCATTATTGCCAAGTATTGTCTACAGGATTGTCGTCTCTGTAATCGGCTCTTATATAAACTAGATATCATTATTAACTCTGTTGCTATGGCTAATGTTAATAGTGTACCACTTAGTTTTATCTTTAATCGCGGTCAAGGCATCAAGCTATTTAGTTTTGTGGCTAAACGTGCTAAAGAACGCGGCTATTGTATTCCTGTTATTAAGCACAAGGAAAAAGAGGATGGTGAAGAGGATGATAGTTACGAAGGCGCCTTCGTACTAGACCCAAAAGTAGGTATTTATTTTGGAAAGGAACCTATCGCTGTTGCGGATTTCAATAGTCTCTATCCTAGCTGTATGATTAGTGAAAACTTGTGTCATACTACAGTGTGTCTAGACCCCAAGTATCAGGGTGAACAGGGTGCGGCACTCCTAAAAAGTCAGGGTCATACATTTGAGGACATTAAGTGGGACCTCTATGACGAGAAGGATAATGTAAATGGCCAACAAGTAGTACGCTTCGTACAACCTAAGGACGGTGAACGTGGAGTACTACCTGAAATCCTAGAGGTACTGTTAAAGTGCCGTAAGGATGTACGTAGCAAACAAAAGAGCATTAAGGACCCGCAAAAATGGAAGGTACTTGAGGGGCAACAATTGGCTTATAAAGTAACTGCCAATAGTCTCTATGGTGTGACCGGTGCTAGTACTTCACAGCTGTGCTTAAAGTTTATTGCTGCCGCTACTACTGCTACGGGCCGGAAAAACATTATGTTTGCTAAGAATTTTGTAGAACGCGAATATCCTGGCACTGAAGTAGTGTATGGAGACACGGACAGTATATTCATCAAGTTTCCTGTAGGTGAACTATCGGGGCTAGATGCCATTTACAGGGCCATTGATCTATGCGAAGAATCAGCAGGGCGGATTTCGCAGCAATTAAAGAAGCCACATAACTTAGAGTTTGAGAAAGTGATTTGCCCTATGATCCTATGTGCTAAAAAGAAGTATGTAGGTTTCTATTATACCGGAAAGTCACCTAAATGTACTATTAAGTATATGGGTATCGTATTGAAGCGCCGTGACAACGCCCCTATTGTAAAACATGTTTTTGGAGAGGCGATTGAAATTCTCTTGAAGGAAAATGATGTACCAAAGGCAATTCGTTTTATTCAGGAGGCTTGTAAGAAAATCCTAGCTGGTGGATATGGTATCGATAAGTTTATTATGAGTAAAACACTGAAAGATAGTTATAAAAACCCAGATGGTATTGCCCATAAGGTACTAGCTGATCGGATAGGTGAACGAGAACCGGGAAATAAGCCAATGATTAATGATCGTATCCCATTTGTCTATGTGGAACAGGAGACGGAAATTAAGGGTACCAAGGGTAGCAAAAAGAAAAAGAAGGTACTACAAGGTGACAAGATTGAGAATCCTGATTACGCAATTAAGAACAACATGCCAATTGATTATTTACACTATATTACAAATCAAATAATGAATCCAGTATGTCAGGTGTTTGATCTAGTTATGAAGGATTCTGAAAAAGAGATCTTCGGCGATATTGTAAAAGAGGAACAAAAGCGGCGTGAAAAGAAAGCAATGGTTAAAGCAGGGTATCAGGACATTAGCAAGTTTTTTACTCGTAAGAAGTAAAGACAGCCTTCGGCAAGTTTTTTACTCGTAAGAAGTAAAGACAGCCTGTGGTATGTCTGTTTACCTAATAAACAGCGAAAGGTTTTTTCAAAAGAAAAAATAGCCTCATCTGTAAATCAGAAATATTCTAAATTATATTCTTCTAGAAATATAGTAGTAACACTAGATGAAAAGGATGTTTGGAAGTAAAAAAGAGAAGCCCGATGAGGGTTCTAATAGTAGAAAATCAATAGATACCCAGATAAGACCCATTACTTTGGAAGATGTAAAAGCACAACAGGATAAAATACTAGAAATGGTGTCGGCCGAAAGTTTCCAAGAAAGACTTTGTGCTATGATTCAAGAGGAAATACATACAGCTGTAGTAAAACACTCGGAACTAGCACAACGTAGAATATTGGGTAAAATGGAGGCGAATATAGCCAATTTACAATTTGTAATAGTAAATAAAGTAGTAGAAGAGGTAACTAGTCATATAGATCGTAGAATAGAAAAGCGGATTAAGGATTTGGAGCGGCAAATTGAGGAGTTAGAAAAAAGCGATAAAATCAAATCTATTTTCTAAATACTAAATAATGCCTGGGAGAAAACGTCAAGGCCACAAATCTAAATACAATTATGAATACGTAGAACCTGTGCCTAGCTATTATAATAATTCCAAATACAAGCTTGAAATAGGTCAAAGTTGTATTATCGAAGCTGGTTTAGGTGTATTTACAACAGAATTTATACCAGCGAATAGTTTTATAGATAGTTATACGGGTGAATATAGATCTAGATGCTTTAGCCGATACTATTTTAAGATCCGAGAAGGGGTTGGAATAGACGCTTTCGACTACCCTAGGTGCTATATGGGGATGCTAAATGATAGTCACGGTACTCTATATAGTAATAACTGTAAGTTTTTAGTAGATTTAGAAAACGATACAGTATCCGTATGGTCTATCAAGGATATTAGGGAAGGTGATGAATTATTTATTAGTTACGGGAGCGACTACTGGTTACAGTAGGAGCGAGCCTTGCGTTAGCAATGGCGAAGAATATTGGTCGTAAGACCAATATGACGAGACCTTACGAAGTAACGGGAGCGACTACTGGTTACAGTAGGAGCCAGCCTGCCCTAATTTAGAAACCCTTACCTAGCCTAGACTAGATAAAAATTGATAGATATGTATTTTTAGTCTAGACAAATAATGACAAGCACTATCATGTTTCAAGCCGATTTCGAGTACGAGAAGAAGAGTGAAGTCGGGGTACCCGAGATTGACCCAGTTGCCTGGGCCGCAATGATCGACATGGTCTCGGCCTTCAACTGCGAGGACTTCAGCTCCAGCCGCCCTCCTATGCCACTGCCGATCAAGAGAAGCGCGCCGACGACCCTCGAAGAACTTGCCAACAAGAGCCTCGAGGCTATTACTGCCGCCGTTAACGGCGCCGCTACGAAGGAGGATCAGTTAGTGTTGAGCTGCGGGCTGCCTCTCACTTTCGACAAAACCACGCAGCGCTACAGTTTGGCCCCGACCGCCGCCGTCGTCATGAAGTTTCAACAAGAAAATTCCAAGCAACGCGTACCGCCCAAGTTGAACCTCGGAGCCTCGACCCTGTTTGCGAAGCGCACCGCCGCTGCTGCACAAGCGGCAGCACAAGCGGCACTTCACAAGCTAAACATCGGTGCTTCAATGACTCGTCTGTTGTAAATGGTGAAGCATTGGAGAATAATGCACTGCTCCATCCGAGAAAAGGTATGCAAGTGTTATTATATTTCTCGAGATTTCTAACCAACTCGTTTTATTTAGTTACTTTGTAACCTATTAGTAAAAGACTTAGCATTTATTTGTATAATATAATTAGTATTAAAATGTATCGTAGAGATCCCAAAGCCATGGCGGCACTAAAAGAGTTTTTAAAAGAAAAGGAGAGAAAACGGAAAGAAGAAGAAAAACAAAAAGAAGACGAGTTAAGCAGTGAGAGCCTGGACTTTGAATCGGGTGATAGTAGCATAAGCAGTAGCATAAGCAGCGATAGTTCTCTGGATAGTGATGAGGAAGAAGAAGCTATTCAAGCCAATTTTTACAATGATGGACCGTTTAACCTATACATAACTCATAGTCAATTACCAGACTCTGGGCTGGGTGTATATACTGAAGATTTTATACCCGAAGATACTATTATTGGTGAGTATAAGGGTGACTTAGTAAAGTCCTATAACTTAGAGACGAATGATTACTTTTATGAACTTGTGGAAGCCGATGAAGCAAATGGAATAATGGGTGTTGGCATAGACTCCTCTAAATTACCTAGATGCTATATGGCTATGATTAACGACGCACAATTCAGTAAATCTTATAGTAACAATTGTATTTTTGAGGGTGATATAGACGAAGGAAAGGTTTATGTAGTATCTACTAGGGACATAGAACCCGAAGAAGAGTTGTTTGTATCATACGGTGAAGGATACTGGGTAGAGCCCAGTATCACAAGCCCTTTGCAAGAGGCCAATGGTGAAGAATCCATGAAAGTTAAAATTAAGGCTAAATTAGAAATAGCCGATCATGATGGTTATTGTTCCGGTGGTGAATGTGAATATAGTTGTTCAATTAAAGAATATATTATAGATGCTCCATATTATACACCTAATGATACTAGCAAATTAAACTTACAGTATTTAATTAATCTTTTACCTACTCCTAAAATAGATACATGGGGATCAGGTTATTGCGATTTAAGTGATGAATGTAAACTAAACGATTTAGATAAACATTCACATAAATACACCATATTGGAGGTTAATGTTTTGGGTTAAATTGATATAAAACAATTTTATCTTTAATACATTAATCTAAGTTTTGACTCACACTTTTGTTAAAAGTGTAATGCCACCCCAAAAGGTAAAAACTGTTGGCAAAGAAGAACCTACCTGTAACATTTGTTGCTCCCCGTACAATAAAAGTACTCGAAAAGAAATTAGTTGTAAATATTGTCCCGACAAGGCCTGTATGGAATGTATTAAAAGATATCTATTAGATACAACAAGTGAATACCATTGTATGTTTTGTAGAAATAAATGGTCTCGTGATATTTTAGCAGAAAAGTTACCACAAAAGTTTCTTAATGAAGATCTTAGAGCTAGTTTAGAGAACCGTATTGTTGATATGGAAAGAGCGCGGCTACCTATGGCGCAAGAGATTGCCGAAGAACGTATTCGTAAATCAAATTATCATACATTTATGGAAGCCTCTAATACTATTAAAAACCAATATGGTGACAGTGATGCTCAAAAAGAATTAATAGCACTCCTAGCAAAAAACTATGGAGTCTATGATATTAAAGATATAGATGGTATTGATGACGTCGAAAATAAGAAGATAGAAAAACCTAATTATATCCGCCAGTGCCCTAATAGTGAATGTAGAGGTTTTATAAATTCCGAGTGGAATTGTGGGCTATGTAGTACTAAAATGTGTAAGCGTTGTTATGAGCGGATTGATGAGGATGAGCGACACGTTTGTAACCAGGATATATTAGAAACAAATAAATTGCTTAACAAGGATAGTAAACCTTGTCCTAAATGCCAGGCACTTATTTTTCGTATTAGTGGTTGTTCGCAAATGTTTTGTGTATTATGCCATACGGCATTTAGCTGGGATAAGGGAACTATTGAAAAAGGACCTATTCATAATCCTCATTACTTTCAGTGGTTACAAACACAAAATAAGGATGGTGACCTTGAGCAAAATCACGGTTGTAACGAAAACATCTTTCCAACAATTCATAGTGTACTAGGTGTTAAAAATGCCAAGAATGATAAATATTGTGAAATGTGGGTAACAAGATTGTATCAGTATTTTGTACATATTTATCATGTTAATCGACCACCTCATCACCAACTCCTACAAAATGATGATAAAATGGAGGCAGATGTTAACTATTTATTAACCAAAATAGGAAAAACAGAATGGAAAAAGCAACTGTACCAAATCGATAGAAATCAACAAATATCTCGCGATGCCCTAGAACTTATAGATATGGCCCATGGTATTGCCGGAGAACGTTTTAGAGCTTTTATCTCGGATGGTAATGTTCAACATATTAAGGATTTAGAGATGCTTTCAAAATATGTAGTAGAACAAACAGAACTAATCAGAAAACGTTATAGTACAAAGAATGTACTAATTTCTAATCCTGAATGGTACATATAACTCCAGGAGGCCTGAATGGTACATATAACTCCAAATGTAAATTGAACTAATACACTATTCAATATACACAAACTAAGCTAAATGCTAGAACAACTTGACTACTTCACGACGATTAATGTATTAGAATATCTAGACTGCCAGTCTTTAAGGACCCTAGCTAAATATTCTAAATCCATTTTTGAAAATTATAAAGACTATATCTATTATCGACACGCAACAGAGAAAGAACTTGTTGATAGTCTCGACTACTTCGTAAAGGGCAAATTCGGACTACCTATTTTTAATTCACCACCACTAAATGACCTATTTTACTACATTTCAAATCAAGATACCTTATTCATTGCCGGTGGTCTACCTACACAACTCTATATGGCTCGCTCTCTAAAGTCGACAAGCGACATTGATATCTATGTACTGGGTGGTGTTAGGCACACATATACTAATTCCGACAAAAAATTTATTCGGGAAAATTTAGTCGACGTCTATAATCTGCTAGAATTCATATATACAAACTATAGTGATATTAGGGTAAAACAAATAGGAAGTAACGTTTTCACTATTACTGTACGCGAATTTACTCATCCTATTCAAATCATTCTTACTATCCATTCCTCTCCGGCAGAGGTATTATCTAGTTTTGATAATAGTCATAATAGGTGTGGTATATATAAGAACCATACATATGTTGGTATAGATACTATACTTAGTCATTCTACACGGATAACATATTTTTACACACTAGCTAAGGCATCTAGATACATTAAAGCAATGGATTTAGGTTTTAATGTATATGGATTAAATGAAATGGAGGTGGTTAATATTATGGAACTAGAGGCATTACAATCCAGTATTGAGCAATCTTTAGGTAGCCGCAAGACACCAAATCAAATTATGGATAAGTTAATAAAATATGCAAGGCCTATTAAGAATTGGAAAATTGGATATTCTGAACAGAGGGAAACTATAAAGACGTTTGACCGTTTAACTTTAGACATATCTAAACCCATGGAATGTGGGGTAAAGATGGCTATTTATAATGGTAAAGGTGTAAGGGATTTTCCAAAGCTTCGTACAGCTATTCAACCTAGTATACTCCTAAAGTCACCTAATAGTGCTTTCTTAAAGATTAAGAAGCCTCAATTACATACATACAAATATCAGGTCACGGGCAGACCAGTATTTACAACCCGTATATATTATCTTGAAGTAACAGACCCGTGGGAAATAGAACGGCTCAAATTAGTCAAGAGTAATATGCTAGAAATATTTCGGAAATACCATAAAGTAAAGGAGATACCAAATAGGATTAGTAACTGCCGTGCTCTAACAACCTGGAGTGAATTTGAAATATATCGTGAGGCGATTGGACAACCTATTGATACTACAAGTATTATCTCATCTCTCAAAATAGGATTTGAATATGATGATGGTCTGCGAGTCTATGATGATCGTATATTAATAAAAGGATTTTCGGAATTTCCGCAAACAATAACCCAAGGATTATATAAGTTTGAAATACAAACTACTCCATTTCTAAAAGAGTATTGTAGCGATGAATATCAATACTGTGACCATATGCCATTTTCTTGGGGCTTTTATGAAAATAAAATTATTAGTAGTACAGCGCTTTTCTAATAGTTCTAATAGAATTCTAAAGAATACTATAGATATTTTTAGGTCCATAGGCAAAAAGAGTTAATGATGTGTAACTATTACTGACCAATATACTGCTTTGACCGCATATCAAATCGCCTCCACTAGCCACTATCTGTATAGGCTTTATATTAGCCGCACCCGTGGCATCAACTACAAAAAACGTTTGATTATTCACACTAGATGCGAGGGGAAGGGTAATAGTAACATTTCCTGTAGCGGCATCGGTATCAACATAGATAAGGTATTCTGTAGTAGCAACACTGTGGTTACTAGTAACTATAGTAGGAGTCATTGAAAGTTGTGTTAAAAGTACATTGTTTTGGCAATCTACTGTTCCATAGATTTTTGAATTTAGGGTTATAGTTCTACTAGTCATTCTATTAGTATTCTAATATAGGACATTATTATATTATTTTGTAATTAATTTAAATATTATTAAATAATAGTTAACAATAGAATATGGGAAGCTTCATATCTACTACAGTACCAGAAAAACCAATTACTAATGAGCCTTTTAGCTTGACTATAATGGATGAATACAATCTAATAGATTCCTCTAGAACCTATATATTACTTATGAATGGCCGAGAATTTACAAATTATACTATAGATGAACCAAATATTATAACCTTTCATAATGTGGTTAGTTATATTTCTGGAATGGTATCATTCTCCATGTATGAAACACCAGATAATCCTTACATAGATACAATTCGGGTAAATCCTATTTGTTATGTTAAAGGCTCTCAAATACTTTGTAGGGACAACATTAGGGATTGCTATGTTAAGATAGAGAATATAAGACCTGGAATGTATGTTAAAACCTATCCTACGGGTTACAAAAGAGTTATGGTAATACAAAAGAATTTCATACAAAATACAGTAGACCGTGTAGAAAACAAGATATACCGATTACCTAAATATAAGAATAAAAAGCTATTTCAGGATTTATATGTTACTGGATTACATTCTATATTAGTACCTAGTTTAACTCGGGAACAAGAAGAGAAAACAATTGCCGCTTGGGGTGGTACAATTAAAATATGTAACTTGTATCGCTTAATGGCCCACTTATCTCCAGAATTTGAAGATGTCAAGGATGATGAAACTTATGAAATATATCATTTGGTCTTAGAAAATAGTAATGAAACCGCTAATGATGGAATATGGGCAAATGGTATATTATCAGAGAGTCTTTCTATGGAAACTTATAAAAGATCTAGATTACTTTATAACAATACTGTCAATATTCTTTAGAATGTAACCTGTGGTCAATATTCTTTAGAATGTAACCTTTTGGTAAACATTCTTTAGAAGAATAAAAAAATTATATATAAAATTAATTTATATACTCTAATTAGAACAAAAGTAAATATGACATTTACTCCATTTAGTTTACCGTCAGATCCCAACTCTCAGATATTATTAGATAGTACACTTTCTACACAGGTACAAGGTACTAGTACACCTACTGCAGTAGTAGACCCCCAAAATAGACCAGGTTGGTATTACGATAGTACCCTACAGACTGATAGTTTTGTTTGGACTATATTCAATGGCGCTGGTCAAATTTATACACTAGGTGATGTACAAAATTTAACCTTTACTGCAACACATGATAATTTACCAAGTAATAAATGTTATATAGCAATTAGTTCCGCCACTAGCAAGATTGTGTATGAAAATAATATTGATTTAATACCCGGAGAAAAGTGTTTGTTCTACACTAGCACAATACCCTCTAATCCAGAAAAACTTCGCCTTGTTCAATTAAATTTAGTTACAAATATTGGCCCTTGTTTACCAAGTGAATCATTATTAAGTATTACTTTAGAGGGCACAAATTCTGTGTTATTCCCCAATGTTCTACAGATATGTGTAGAAAATATTGGTTATTTATTTGATGGGACAACTGTACCAGTAGTTGTTAATTTATCTACATATGATCCAGACATACATACTCTTAATACCACATTAGGTATTACAAATACTGATTTAGTTACTCTTAATGCTACAATAGTTACAAATAATAATAATTTAACTACTAATAGTGCTGCCCTAGATACTAATAGTGCTGCCCTAGATACTAATAGTGCTGCCCTAGATACTAATAGTGCTGCTTTAGGTACTAATAGTGCTGCTTTAGGTACTAATAGTGGCGCTTTAGGAACACTTAATACTACATTACAGGGTGGGATTAATACAAGATATCCTGCAGTAAATTACGATGCTTTTGGTCGTTTTAGAGTATCAGAACCATTTACATTATTTGATTCAAACTTTCGTTATGGCGACAATGGATTGTGGGCAACCAGTACTGTAACTGGGGGAAGTACTAGTCCGGATACAAATCAAGGTTTAATGGTGTTAACCGTAAATGGAACAACAAATGCTCAAGTAATAAGAGAGACGTATAGAGTATTTTCATATCAACCAGGTAAATCCTTACTGGTTATGAATTCATTTGCAGGAACAATAGTTGCTGGTGTTCAACAAAGAATTGGTTATTTTGGAGAACAGAATGGTATTTATTTTCAAATAAATGGAGATGGTACGTGTAGTTTTGTAAAAAGAACTTATATCAGTGGAGTTACAGTAAATAATCCAGTATTACAGGCTGCTTGGAATGGGGATAATTTAAATGGTATGGGACTTTCGGGTTATACACTTGATTTAACAAAGCCACAATTATTATGGATGGACTTTGAATGGTTAGGTGTAGGTACAGTAAGATGTGGTTTTGTAATTAATGAACAGTTTATATTATGTCATTCCTTTAATTGGGCAAATGACCCGGCTAGTACATCTAGTACGTATATGACAACAGCTAGTTTACCTTGTAGGTATGAAATTATAAATAATGGTGGTGTTGGTGGAACGCTAAAACAAATATGTTCAACTGTAATTAGTGAGGGTGGTTATGAATTAAGTGGTACTCAATTATCCGTAGCTACAGCACTTACAACACCCGTTGCTACTGGAACAACACCTGTACCAATAATATCACTTAGATTAACATCTGGAAAATTAGATGCAGTTGTAATAATGACGGCTATGAATATAGTACCAGCTGGTTCGGCGACTACCACCTATTTTTGGCAAATCATTCGTGGTGCTACAACTACAGGTGGTAATTGGATCATACCAGCATTTACGGGTTCGTCAATTGATTATAATTTATTTCCTACTGCAGGAACTATAACAGGTGGTATATGTATAGCTTCGGGCTTTTTTAGTGCCTCTAATCAATCAAAAGGTGGTATTGATTTACTGAAAGAAGCTGTTTTTAAATTTCAATTATTAAGAAATGGTTTAACTACTACACCGATTGAATTAACTATAGTGTGTTCTAGTATCACAGGAACAAATGCCAGTGTATTTGCCTCAATTGATTGGGAAGAAGTGACTAGATAATCTTTTCTCCTATAAAAGTAATAAATAATACAATGAAACTTACCAAAAGCATCCTATACGGCTCTTTAATATACTTTCCTGTCTTTGCAGCCTACCTAGAACTTAATCCAACAATCACAAATATTTGGTACCGTATTGGTGTAGATGGAGCCAGACATATTAACCTTCCAAGTCTGTGGCATTTTATTACAAAGCCATTTACCATGATAGAATTATGGTATCCTAGTAATTGGGATATTAATTATTTCGTAGGTGCTATAGCAGTATCAGCATTTATTTATTATTTCCTATGAAATACACTATTTAGTAAATTCAAACACCCAATTGCCCTTTTGCCACCAAATACGGCTTTCTAAAATATTAATATTGCTAGTATATTTCTCAAATCCCTCTTTATCATAGCAATAATAGTAACGTTCGCCACCCGCACGGCCTCGCCAGCCAATATATTGGTCACCCTTATGTAGTTCTTTATTAATATCACCATCTGCCTGTTCATAGGCCCAACAAACAATCATACCTCGGCCACCAACCTTTAAAACTCGATACATCTCCCTTAGAGCTGTAATACGCCGCTCCTCGCTAGCCAAGTGGTGAAACACGGCCACACTAATACAATTGTCAAACAATCCATCACCAAAAGGCAAATCTATAGCACTACCCTCCATAGCCGATAAGCCCTTGTTCCGGCAAATATTTACAAAATTTGGCACTAGGTCAATGCCAATGCCATTTAGGTCCGCCTGCCGATATAAAAGGTTTTTGCCATTACCACAGCCAATTTCGAGGAGGGATTGGCCCGAGTGGGCCTGGTCGAGAAAATCGCGAACACAGGGCCAAATGTGGTGCCGCGATTTATCAAACTCGCTACTAATGAGTTGATAGGTGTCGTATACGTGGTTCTTTTCAATGAGTAGTTCCATTTGTTGGTTATTTATATAATAAAAATATATACATCAATTTAACACATAAATTATGACGTCACTAAATTATGGATTAGCCGCTTTGGGGTCACAGCTAACTGGCTTCTTGTTCTTCGAAAATGTAAAAATGGAAAGACAGCGTACCAATTTGCCTTATAGGGAGATAGTACCTAAATTTTTAACACCCCGAACATTTATTAATGGATTTTTCCCCTATGGGGCTATTCAGGCTTTTAGTAAAGGTTTTATATTTGGACTAAATCAACAATATATAAGGCCACACTTAAAATATTCACAAACTACAAATAATTTAATAGTTGGTATAACTACGGGATTAACTGAAGCAGCTATTATATCACCTATACTGTATGTTAGAACACACCTAAATACAAATGTAACTAAAGGTGTTAAGAGTAAACTAGATTTCAGCTTTAGTCATATATTTAGTGGCAGTGGTGTTCTAGTCATAAAGCGCTCAGTGGATTGGTCTACACGTTTCGTGATCATAGATGGTATGAAGAGATACTCACCGGTTGATAATATAGTATTCAATACATTTATTGGGGCAGGTATATCAGCAATATTTAGCAGTCCAATAGATAGATTGTTGCCAATTATATATTCGAAACAATCTATTGTAGATGTCATGAAAGAACAACGACTTTCATTTTTCTATAAAGGGTTCACTTTTAGATTCCTAAGTACTGGTTATTACACCACATGTCTTCTCCTATTTCCAGAAATAATTGATAAATTCATTAGAGTTTAGCTCTTATGTCATAGTCCCTAAAGAAGGTGTAGTATAGTGAGTTGACATTATAGTAGAATGGCATAATACCTACATATTTTTCTACAAACTCATTGAATTTATCCCTATCAAGTAATTCAATTAGTTCTCCACTAGTTCTATTAGCTAAAAAGATATTTAATCTATTCATAACTATTCTATCAGATTCCATCTGTATCTATTATTCGTATTAATATTTAAGTTTCTCAAAAATCACGAGGAATAAGAAACCATTTTATTTTCTAAATAAACTATAGAAATCATGAATACAACAGAAAGATTTAATAATTCTTTAGATTCTAAAAATCTAAAGGAGTTTACAGAACTAGTTAATACATCTTCACAGTACATTAATGACATATTTGCCAATGGTTTATTACATCATATGCTTAGCAAATATCCGGAACTACCCTTAGAATTCTATAAATTTGTCATAAATAATCCTAATACCGACCTTAACAATAATGATCCTAATATACTTCCTCCTGTTTTACGTACCAGTAGAGATGATATTATTGACTTACTATTATCTAAACCGGCATTAAATGTTAATTTAGAGTTACTTGGCAATAAAAGTATATCTAAACACGCTATAGATGAAAATAACTTATCTCTACTAGATAAGCTAACTAAAACCGGTAAATTAGATATAACACAAGCAGAACTTCTAAACTATGCCATATCTAAAAATATGGAAGCCTTTAGAATACTATTAGGTCTATTAGAGCCCTACATGTGTGATGCCTTACAACCTGTTGACCACGCAATTCGTAGTAATAATGCAGAGGCATTAGATTTACTATTGGGGGCAGGTTGTAGTATTAATATTCAGTCTATAGGTATGTTAGTAAATACTAATAGTACTAGTATGACTAGTATATTAATTAAATATCTAACAAAAGTATCTAACAAAAAGGCTGTTCTGGCTATAGCAGTAAAGAATAACAATATAGAACTATTTAGAGCTGTGGGTAAATTTGTGCGTGATATTGATTATGATGATATGTATAAAAGTTTAGACAAAACTGAATTAATGGATGAAATTATACACCTAGCAAATGATACAAATGATCCAGAACTTATACGTACTATATTTATGGCGGTTATTAAATCTAGAAACAGTAAGCACTATTTACTACTAGATAAATTAACTGTAAATAAAAAGGTAGTTTTTGGTGTCGTTGATCTGTTGGTACCTTTCAATAAACTTGATGAACTAGGTGAACTAATTGAAAATACTGATGTACTAAAGGGTGTCATTGGTGATGTAGTAAATAACGACCCAGATTTCTTATCGACACTTATTAAAGCAGGTAAGTTTAGTGCTGTTAAAAAGATTGTTGCCGAATATGATTTGGGTCTAGAAGGAAAGAGATTAAATATTGAGGGGTTTATAGCCAAGGGTCAATATGATATATTACTAGAACTATTAACCAAATACAAAATATCTTTAGGAGAACTTGGATTAATCGATACACTAGTATTAAATGATAAATATGAACTAGCACTATTGTTAGTAGAAAAATATGAAATGGTTCCAACCAACCCTAGACTAATTGAAAAAATGTTAGATAAACCAGAAATTATTAAGGCTATTATTAGAAAGAGACCGGAATTTTTATCATCAGGAATGAGTGTAGACAGTATTATTAGAATAATGGATATAATAGGAGATGATAGTACTTTATTAGAAACATTTACAGAATCTCTAAATGCTGATAGATTTCGCAGATTAATTACAGTTAAAAGTAATCTAGATAGAATACTCCAAAATCCCGATCATCTACTAAAATTATCAAAATCAGAATCTATTATAGATATTTTATTTGAAGAATATTCTGACAAGGCACCAAAGAGCCCTTGGATTGAAGATGACGATGATGAAGATGACGATGAAGATGATGAGGAAGATGAAGAAGAAAATAGTAAATATGTGTTATTTGAATTATTAAATGTTCTAGATAAGGATAAAAGAGATGTTTTAATGGATATGGTAAGAAATTCGGGGTCTTTTGGTGATTTATTGGCAATAAAACCATTGGAATGTGTTATCACTATGGATGATAGTGAACTTTTCCAATACATTGCTAGATATCTAAAAGATGATTTAGAAAAAGTATCTCTACTAAAATTGCTGGTTCTAAATCCTACAATTACTTTGGAGAATATTGATGATATATTAGCATTGTCTGTAACAAAGGTGACAGATGCTTTCTGTAATCTGATTTTATTATTAGATGATGAAGAGTTTAATGAACTATTTCGTAGTTCTAATGTCATAGATAAACTACTGGAACACCCTAATATGAAAGTAAATAGTCTAGTTCCTAAAGATTGGAATTATCCCAAAGGGGAAAAAATATCTTTACTAGACTTTGTTGCAGGTGATATAGGGGGGGATGATTATGATGTTAAAAATTGGAAAAATATGGAGCATTTACGGATACTAAAAAAATTATTAGAAGACACAAAGTTAGATGTAAATATTGAAAATACAGAAAAGGAAACAATAGCGCACTACATAATTCGTAACATTTTCACATTTGCTAATATCGATTATGAAAGTGATGAACATTTTAGTTATCCACATGCTGTTTTAAAACTGATTATATCTCACCCCAGATTTGATATAAATGCCAATAGAAAGGTCTTTCCTACTATTTTTAGTGATAATCAAGGAGATTATAGCTATTTATTAACACTATTAGTAAGTAGACCGGAATGCGACGTTAATTATTGTAGATTGTTACATAGTGCTTGTAGTGGTAAAAAATTAGATATGTTAAGAGTATTGTTAAGTTTAGCCAATGTAGATGTTAACTTAGTGGCAGTTGATGATAAAGAAGGTACACGTGTAACACCTATGCACTTAGCAATTGAAGGTCGTTTTGTGGATGGTGTTAAATTACTCTTAGAAGACCCTAGATTTGATATTAATGTCTTAGACAGTAAGGGCAATAATTATTCTAGATTAGCAGCTGCATCTGGTTTAAGAGAAATAGTGGCACTATTTGCCGCCCGTGGAGTTGTAGATGATAAACAGGAACGTATAGATCGCGAAATAGCCGAATATGAAGCTAAGATGGCCGCTCAAGGCCGTGTGAAGCAAGCTAGAATCCGCGAAACATTAAATAGTTTTGATCTTATATTAAAGGAAAGAGAAGCAGTTGATGAGTCGTTTAAACAAGGATTCTCTGGTAACATAACTGCCTTTAGCCGTAGTCTATGTCCATTTTGCCTAACCTACTTAGAGAAAGATCAACCATATGAATGTTTATATCTAGCTGCTCATAGATGTCCCGAAGAACTAGAGAATGAACCACTCAAGCGTCTCTATTTTGGCGATGAATGGCAAACCAAAAATTTTGAAATCTGTTGTACTTGTGGTAGACCTTGTGAACATCATGGCCATTTTACACCTGTAGAAAATAGTGGACCATCAGAACTAGCTAGAAATGATGATATGGCTAATCATTGGGTTTGTAACGAACATAATGGTGGTGGTGGCAAGTTAGAAATGGTAACACGTCTTATAGGTATGCTTAGTGAACTAAAGCGCCGAGTAGATTCGGATGAACGCCTAGTATATGGACCTGAACTTATAAAAGAATTGGCTATGATAGCTAATGCTTCGCTATTTAATGGTGCTATTCGTGATAGAGCTATCGGTGTATTAGAACGTAAGAAGTGGAATGTAAACTCTAAAATACCTAAATATGCCAAATTTAATGCCCCTAATGAAGTAAAGAGAAACAATGGTAATAATGCCAATAAGAGCAAGAGAAACGCTAGAGAACCTATAGTACACTATGATAATCCTGATGAGGAACTACAATGTATGATTTGCCTCGATGAAGCCGAACACTTATTTAAGCCACATGAAGGCGACGAAGGCTATATTTGTGATCAGTGTATCAAGAGACAAGTATGTGCCTCTAGATATGCTAGTGTAACGTGTGAATTGGGTTGTAGACCTAAAAAGCAGATATACAAAGATGATGTAAATGCCCTAATGGGTGGAAACTTTTGCGAAGATGTAGAGATGGCTGAACCAGAACAGTGGGCCGAAGAAGAATAGATAAAATTGATAAAAAATAGGATATTATTATACAAATAATAATATACTATGGACTCTCCCAAGGTAACGATGCAGCCAACAAATGTGTATTCCTATACAGAAACAGAAAAGACAAAAAAATCTAGTCACAAGTGTGGGTGTGAGAGATGTCTATTTGGAGATGATGATAAAAAAGAATGTCCGAAAGGTATTGTTGAATGGTGTGATTTTAGAATTTATGTAAGTGGTAGTTCTGATGATGGCTGTGGAACCTGTACAGTACTGTGTTTTCCGATTAATTTTACAATGAAGCTATTATGTTGTTTCCCCTGTGCTACTTATAATAGTCTTCGTAACTTATGTAAAGGCACAAAGGACAAAAACTATATTTGTTAGTCTAAAATAAGGTATACTACTTTGTTATTTAAAAACAACCTAATAATTATCTATAACAATATGGATAATTGTACATCTATTATTCCTACAAACAAAACAGATGCTGATGTCGTCTTTTCAGTACTAGTGAATATAGCTAATGTAGTAGGAGTATTATATAACTTACCGCAAATGTACCATACCTATAAAAGAAAGACAACCAATGATATTTCTCCTATATTTCTACATGCTAGATTTTGGTGTAGTATTATGTGGATAATATATTGTCTATATTATAAGTTTTGGTATGTATTTGTTTCGTGGGTAATTACGGGTAGTTCATCTACATTCATGTTGTACTATATGCATATTTATCCTCGTATCCATAAACAACCCCAATTTTTACCAGTAAGTACCAGTGATTTAGATTGTGAAAAGGAAAGGGATGATGAGGGGCTTATTACTGAAAAACTGTAGCCAAAAGTAAATCAAAGTTAGTTTATTTTTATAAAAGCCTAAAAATAATCTAATTCACTATAGTCGGGCAATACGAAGTTCGACAAGACACATGTAGTGGTCTAGGAGCTCTTTTTGTCGCTGCTCTTCGTCGCGGCTCGAGTTTTGTGGGCGAGTTAAAATGCTGGCAGGAAACTGGGACATAGGAGCTAGACCTTTGTCATCACTAAGGGCACGCTCTTGGAAATAGCGAATACCTAAATGTAGCACACCGTGGTACCATTTGGCCTTTTCGGCATGCCGAATAGTCAGCCGCATAGGTACTCGGCGTCCAGGGAATTTTTCACGAAAACTATCCTCGTCGCTAAATACAGCACTCTTCGAGGTTAGCCACAGTTCACCATTGGTCTTGTAGATACTCGAGTTCCAGGGAGCAATAGGTTCATCTGTAGTAGGATTTAGCTGACGCGCGAAGTTGTAGAGCTTCTCGATCTTTTCGGGTTTGTCTGACTCGACAATGATATCGTAGAGGTTATCTTGGAGAATGATAGCGACGGGCATTTTGGTATACTAGTTACTATTAATAGAATCAATTCTATGGATTCTAGTAATTTATTAAAAATATATTTAAAATATAAATTCTAACAATAATATATATTAGATATGAGTTTTAGTGAAGAGCTTAAGAAATCTATACTAGACCATGATTTAGCTAAATTTACCGAATTGGCTAATCATCCGGCTCTACTAGTAAATGAAATCTATGGAGATGGTTTATTACATTATTTATTAACTGTACCAAGTCTACCTCTAGAATTCTACAAAGTTGTACTAGTTAATCTAGATGTTGATGTAAACAAAATCGGAGCCAACAAGCTACCTCCTATCCTATCTACGGAAAACCCCGAAATACAAGATTTACTATTGGCCGTAGATAGTATTAATGTTAATATAGAAGTTTTACCTAGAACTAACATGCGGCTTATAAATATTGTATTAAAGGCTGGTGACCTAAAATTATTTCAAAAGCTTTTAGACCATCCTAGAACAGACTACTCACAGAGAAAGACATTTCTAAATGAAGACCAGACACTATTAAACTACGCAATGACCAACAATATGGAGGCCTTTAAAATGCTATTAGATAAAGGCGTAGATCCTAATAGAAGTGGACCATATAATCCGGTAGAGTTTGCAGTTAGAAATAGTAATTTTGAGGCCTTTAGAATGTTATTAGAAAAGGGTGCCGAATTTAATTTATTTTTCAGAGCTCGTGGAATATCCCTAATGAACTATTTACTAGAATTTGGATTTTTAAAAGGTAGTGATATCAAAATGCTAGATTTAATATTTGATACCTATTTTGACAAAATTCGCGACAAGAAGGAACTTTTAGAAAAAAGCATGAATTTAGAAAATGTACAGATATTTCAACGTCTACTAGATAAAGGATTAAGGATAACTGATGATTTACTACCCTTACTAATGAGTAAACATGATCAACTAAAGATTGTTTTAGCTAGACCCGATATGGCTGGTGTATCAAAGGAAATAATAGCAGCTCTTATTTTTAAATCAGAAGATATAGAATTAGTAGAAATATTAAGCAAGACATCTTTTACCGAAGACATAGAGAGTATTATAGTAGAAACCCTATTAGAATGTGAAAATGCTGATGTACTTCGTACAATTATTAATTCTAACATTGATTATTTACAAACAAAAAATATATTACCACATATACTTGTCGGAAATAAGGGACACATGTTTGATATGTTAGTACAAGGAGGAGAGGCAGATTTGGTTGATATACTTTTAGAATTAGCACCCGAAACTAAAATACCCCCAAACTTTCCTCCTATAAGCACTCTAATTGCTAGAGAGAAATATGAATTATTAGATTTATTGATGAAAAAATATGGTGTATACCTAGATAAACAAGAACAATTTGAACTATTATTAAAGAAAGGGAAACTAGATGTTTTAAAAACGGCATTTGAATCATGTTCTCATAACAATCTAAAATTATTATTCAGTACCACATTTTTCGATGTTTACCAAAAATTACCACTAGATTTTGCTATTGAATTACTATTTGATGAAAAGGTAAAAATTTACCTATGGACAAATGCAGTAATGGCTGAATTATATAAAATTCCAGGTTTTATAAGAGCAATTGAAGATAATATTGATAGATATACAGTGTTGTCCGAAAAGCACGGACGTCTAAATATGAAGTGGCTAACAATATGCAGTGATGGGTTTAGTTTTGATAGTATTGACCATAGAATTAAATTGGATTCCAGGCCGGATACTCCTATAGTGAGAATATTACAAAAGGGTGATACCGGAGTCAGCCAAGTAAACAGAATGATAACAATACTACCTATAGAGGAAAAATATGAAATATGCGAAATAATTACCAGAGGTCTTATTATCATTGGAAATGTAGAATTATTGGAAAGATTTACAGACATCATGAATAGAAATAATATACAAATAAATGACCTCCTTATAGATTATTTATTAGCGATAAATCCACTCTCCATAATGTCTAATATAGATGCTTTAAAACGATTAATACCTTCATTACGCATTCAATATATTCCGGTATTTCGATCATGTATAGATGCTAACCCAGATCTATTTGTAAGTTCTGGTGTAGCTAGAAAACTAATGACGGGTGATTATAGCCACAGTGAAATGGTTATAATATCTTCACGTTTTCGCCACGATGATGATAGTTATCACACCCAGTTGTATGAACTCTGTCGTAATATAGACGTTAGTGGTGGTAAAAGCACCAAACTTGATGCCTATCTAGATTTAATTAGAACCTATTTAGAAAATCCCGAATCAGATGTAAATCAAAGAAATGATATTTATACCGATGTGGCAGATGAGTATCACGAAGATAATGTAACAATACTAGAATATTGTGCTATTCAGATTAAGAGTTTTGATAACAGTGTTGATTATAACTCTGCAGAATCCTATGGATTTTATCAACAAGTTATCAAAATGTTATTAGCTAATTCACGCCTTGACATTGATTCTAATAATAATTTATTTCCGATTATTTTAAGAGAAGAAGAAGGTGTAAACCTCGAAGGGTTACTAACTACTATACTCAGCCATCCAACAATAGATATTAATTCCACAAATGTTATATTTAATGCTTGCTACAATAGAAATATTCTTGTACTAAGTGTATTATTAACAATCGGTAGTCTCAATGTAAACCGTACAGATGAAGATGGTAATACTCCATTACATATTTGTATAGAGAAAACTTTTGATGAGGGAGCCTTGGCCCTATTAGCTGATCCTAGAATCGATATTACTATTCAGGATGCTAAGGGTCGTAATTACGCTAGATTGGCCGGTAAGGCTGGAATGAGAAGAATAGTAGAACGTTTATCTGAATTAGGACAAACTGATGATAAACAAGCTCGAGTGGAACGTGAAATAGCCGAATATGATGCCAGGATGGCTGCCCAGGGTCGTGTGAAGCAAACTAGAATCCGAGAAACGTTAAATAGTTTCGACCTTATCCTAAAAGAAAAGCGTGCGGATAGAGAAGATATGGAGGATGATGAAGGAGGCTTTAGGGGGTCTACAACACCCTATAGTAGAAGTATGTGCCCTTTCTGTCTTACCTACATAGAAAAGGAGAATCCTTATGAGTGTGTATATTTAGCCGGACATCGTTGTCCAGCTGAACTAGAAAATGAGCCACTCAAGCGTCTCTATTTTGGCGATCAATGGCAGACAAAAGAATTTGAAGTATGTTGTGTCTGTGGTAGACCGTGTGAACATCACGGTCATTTTAGACCTACTATAGAAGGTGAACCTGTGTCGGAACTGTTACCGAATAGAAGTTATGCTAATCACTGGGATTGTAATGAAGGTAATGGTGGTGGTGGTAAATTAGAAATGACCTGTCGTCTATTAGGTATGCTTAGTGAAATAAAACGTCGTGTAGATAGTGAAGAACGATTAGTTTATGGTCCGGAACTAATTAGAGAACTATCTATGATTGGCAACAGTTCTATTAGAGACGAGGCCATTAAAGCTAGAGCCGTAGGTGTATTAGAAAGACAGGGTTGGAACTCCAATTCGAAGATAGAGAAATACAAGAAGTTTAATGCCCCTGCAGCTAATGCTGCTAATAACAACAGTAGACCTAGAAATGTCCGTGAACCTATAGTACACTATGATAACCCCGAAGAGCAATTACACTGTATGATCTGTCTTGATGAGGCCGAGCACCTATTCAAGCCCCATGAGAGCGATGAAGGCTATATTTGTGACGAATGCCTTAAACGCCAAGTATGTGCCTCTAGATATGCTAGTGTAACGTGTGAATTGGGTTGTAGACCTAAAAAGCAAATATATAAAGAGGATGTAAATGCTCTGATGGGTGGAAATTTTTGCGAAGGTGTAGAAATAGCAGAGGCTCATGCCAATGCTGATGAAGAATAAAAATAAATTGTACCAGAAGTGCCATGTGTATCTTATAATATATGTCGCAATTTATGCCGTGGTACAAAGGGTTTAGATTACATTCCATAGGGCAAGGTTAACCATTATTCGTATAATGGTAACAGATTTGTTACTTACTTGCTCCAAAAACACCTGCCGCCTGAAGGCGGGTGTTTATGCCGAGTCTGCTCGAAGAGAAGACCGAGGCTGTAATCAGGGCTCTGCCCTGATTACTTGTGAACAAAGGTTAAACAAAAAATAGAGAGTATAGTCGAGTGATAAAATCCGGATATATACCGTCTGGTACATATCTATGGCCTTCTATTAATACTTTGTTTTCTCCAATATTTAATGCTAATCCATTACACTTATATTCAAAGGGTTGTTCTATAGGTATTTCACCATTTAAACGTCTGGCTACATAGGCGCCTTGTTGATAGGCCATTTGGCCAGTTTTAATAAAATCTCCAGGAGCACAATCACCGCCAATATATATGTTTGAGGAGTATTGTAGAAAGTTATTAACATTTTTAAATTTACTAGTTAAAACATTAGGTCTGGTACCTACACAATAAAAGACTTTATCGTTATGATGGTTTTTAGGGTTATACATCTGCCCATATGTAGTATTAATCTTGAATTTATCTAGACGCTCTAGAAGTTCCACTCTTCTGCTAGAAGAAACACAATTTAGTACAGTATCCTTCTGTAACATATCAAATAGGTCTATTTTATGATTTTTAGAAAGGATGGTAGAAATTTCAAATCCGGTGGGTCCTATTCCGACAACTCCTATAGATAATTTGGGCTTATCTACAATTGTATTAAATTCGTTAGACCAATCGCGTATTGATTTATTTGCTCCTAAGCCAATAACTAAGTAATTATAACTATAGTCTACATTATTGATGACAATAGTATTATAATTCTTTAGTTCTAACTCGGTAATATTAGTTTTTATAGATTTGATAGGACCGCGGAAGAGGTCTCTAAAATGAAAACCATTAGTATATTTGATGTTTCTTTGTAGACAATACATTAGGTCTTGGGGGTTAATAAAATTATCCTTATAAATTTGTGTTACACTAAATTTGTTAAAATTAATGTAGTGTAAAAAGCCTCTGGCGAAAAATCCATCACCTAGCAGTAAAATATCTTGTTTATCTAACACCATTCTATTAACATTTAAACATTGAAAATGATTAAATAGCTTTGGAGTAAATTGAATCGGGACTAGCTAACCCTAAACAAAAATGCCCTACACAGTCATTACTCGCCAGCCGCACACTATAGTGATCGAGTCGCCTAGTTTTGAGAAGCTATACAAGTACATAGTAGATATGACCGGTACCCATTTAGTTATCAGTAAATTAGACCTAGACATTATTAAGCAAATTGGATATCAGTCTATAACAAATGAGGCTATTATTGTAAAAGATAGTGAAGAGTTGCTTAGTTTTGAGATAGGTCCGCTAGCGGTTTGTGTTAATGCCGAATCAGCTGAAAAAGTAAATTGGTCAAGTGACCTATCGGAATTCTATCTAACCTACTTCCGGAAGCGAGCCTTTAATTCGGCACCAGACCTGAGTGAGTTGAAACAGGTTGTTATAGATAGTCTATCACTAAAGGCAGAGTTTCTAAATGATTATGAACAACTAAAACTATACAAGGATATAATTCAGCGTCGGTTTAGTATCAAGGCTCACGAGGAGGCGTTTGAAAATATGGCCACACTCCCCAATTATTAGTATTCATAAAATTAGAACATTAGCCATTATTCACATAATGGTAACAGATTTGTCACTTAAACACCCTACATTTAGGGTGTTTATGTGAACAAAGGTTAGAATCAGTAGTTTATATTAGTTACTTTGAACCACCAGAATTGATAAATTATCCAAACATATCTAAATATAATACAAAATGCCCTACGCAATCATTCAACGCGAAAAACCATATCCAGATATTGTTATAAAGGCGGAACTTCCTGAAAATGCCTACCGATTGGCACTAGATGTAATTGAGTTGGGCGAGAGGAACGCCATGGAATGGCAACACACCCTTTATGAAAAACAAAGTGGTAGTTTTAAGGTATGTGAGGGCGTTTATATAAAAGGTGATGGTACTAATCTTAGTGCCTATAATAAACGTGGAGTAGCAATATGGCTTACCGAGAAAACTGCAAAAGAACGGATTACGCCTAAATTTGAGATAAAATACCTTACTCAACAGGCAATGTCTACAAACTATTTATTGGGATATAATCTGTATAAATCGGTACAGAAACAACTGTTGGAGCAATTAGAGGAATTGGAGGAACATGGGGATAAAATAGAATGGCTGATTGGAGTTATCAATGAGCGATACTATAATAAAAATGGTAGTGATGAATACGGGCGATATATTAGATCTAAAGATGATGTTAAACCACCCTATAACTTTTTTGAACATTTCTAGAATCTATTATCTTCCTCTCAAACTATCTACCTCTTAGTTATGTGTATAGGGTTCTAGGTGTGTAGTTGCTTTGTAGGTATGATTTTTACTAAAATCAAAGGTGTGTAATTCACCAATACCATTTACATGTGAACAGGCAAATTCTAAAATCTCCATATATTATTGATAGGATTACCGTGGAATGCCAATCCCTTCGGGTTGGTAGCAAACGCGAGTTTCATAGTGTCAACAGTTTGAGGCCACACCCCTTTTAGGGAGTGGCACTATAAGGTACAAAGTAGGTCTATTTATTTAACCTTTATTCACATAAAGTAACGTCACTTGCTCACTAAACACCCGCCGCCTGACGGCGGCTAAGGGTCGCTCGCTAGAGCGAGACTTACCCTACATGTAGGGTGTTTATGTGAAGCAAGGTTAACTAGACCAATATTCTAAATTATATAAGGTATCCTAATTGTTGTTCTTATCGTTCTTATCATTGTACTCCTCGAGGCGCGTGATGTTGTCGGAAATCTTGGGGTCGTTAAAGTTAAAAATGTATTGAGCACCCTCTTCGTTGATGTAGGTTGCCACGTAGTCTGATGGCCCAGGAAAGCTAACAAACTTCCAGATATGGTTTTCTAGTCCAGGAATGTTTTTGACGGAAATGATCGAGTGGCTACCGAAAAAGTTTAAGCCGAAGAGTCCGTAGTTGCCCATAGAGTGCGGGCGAAACTTGTGCGTATTGAGGTATGTAGTGGCGTCCATAGCGTATATTCTAGGAGTTTAGGTGTGTTAGAATATTAGGTTAAGTGTTTTCAATTTTTCTGCTTGTATCCCTCTAACTCTAGCCATTGCTTAGGGATGACTGGTGTAATACTGTCTCGAAACTCTTCATCTTCAAAATTAAAAGTCTCGATTTTCCATTCGCCATTAATATACCTAGCATTGTATCCATCCTCAATTCCTTCAAAATACTTCCACACCTTATCTCCTAGCCGAAAGAATGGTACAACACCATAGCACTTTTTGTTTGTAGGGTCACATACGAATTCGTTGTTCTTGACAAACTCTACATCCTCAATTGTCTTAGGTTTTGGTACTAGTTCAGCTACTAATGGCTCTAGTCTAGGCTGGCTAGTACATAGAGACTCTAGTTTTAATAGTGGTACACCGTGTTTGCTATTAACTCGAGAAATATAATCTGATTTAAATCGCTCTTCATCCGAAATGTTAAACTTTTCCTCGTATTCAGTAATAGTCTTTACACAGGGTTCCAGCTGATCCAATACAATACAAGGTGCCTTTAGAATCGCCTTAGCCTGACTGTATTTCAGGGTGTCCTCTAGAGTGGGTTTGATAGCGTTGTCCATTTGTTATGTCTGGTTTTTAAGGGACACTATCAATTTACAAATTGAATCTCTAAATACTAGGAAATTCACAAATACAACTAGAATGAGTACCGACAACAATTTTAACGCGTTTAAGTACAGTTGCTGGGCATGCGACCAGACAGTCTCCGAATGTGATGCCTCTGTTGCTGAAGACCGAGAGGATTGCGAGTGTTGTAATACTCGCGGTCAAGTCTGCTGTAGTGCCATGTGCTGGGCTATTACACCACTCACCTTTCTATTCGACCTATTTGCATGTGGTCCACGATACATTCACCACAAGTGTTGTGGCAAGAAGAAGCCAGTCACCATTATTCAGCCACACTAGAACAAATAGCTTAAAAATATATAGATCACAATAGTATAGTGAAATGGCGACAGAAAAAGAAAATATAGGTCTTTACCTAACACTATACTCTAAGCCCTATTATACAAAGGTACTAAAAATCGTGAGAGAACTAGAAGCACTACATGATTCTAAGATATATATCTATGGTAGCTTTGTATATAGTTTTATTAAACAGTCATACAGTTCGGAATATGTAGATCCGGACTGTGTAGATTTATGGCTAGACACAGATAAGAGTGTGGGTCATTTGAAACGTGTGAAAATTAACGATGTTTATTTTACTATTGTAAACAATGAAAACAAGCCACAATATGAGCTATATATAAATACTAATGGTGTACTAAATACAACTAGTCATGAATCGGTACAAACAGTTATAGATGACATTATCCATTCTTAGATAGACCATCTAGTATATCTCTAATACTTTGTTCATTAAAATATGTTTTTATAATACTGTCTTCAAAAACATTATTTATAGGCTTTATATAATTAATACTTACATATACATATTTTTTACCTAGTATATCTCGTTTAAAATGAAATAACAGGCTAACAAAATTAAATTTAGCTATTGAATATGTTGCCAATTTTGTGTCACAATCAGCATGTTCGTGTATAGAAATTTCATTATCGTGGATTAAAACATAATAGTCGCGAACATGGTATTTTCTAATATAGCAACAATCTAGACAATGCCAATATGGGTTTTCCGTATCAGATTCGGAACACCAATGGCTAAACTGTGTAAGCGGTTCACTAAATTCTATATATTTTATACCATCGGAACATTCTAAAAAGTCATCAAAGTCATTTATAAATGAATAAAATTGTAAATTATTCATTTATACATAAGCATAGATTTTTTTAATAGACATTATTTTTAATTTTAATTTTTGTTTGAAAAATTATATTTAGTCACCCCTTCTTCTAATGCGTTATATTGCTCTACGAATTCATTTGTATATACATTAGTCAAGAGGGGTGTTTTAATAGTTCCACGAGTAGGAATATATTTGTAATTATTCATCGTTATTTGTGATTTTGGTTCCTTTTGTAAATCATCCAGAAGCTCTACGGAGTAGTCTAGACTAATATCGAAATCAGTATGGTTCTTTATTGTTACACCTACCTGTTCTCGAATAAATAGTTGTTCTCGTTCGCGTTGAATAATAGAGGTGATTCCGAAACTGTTAACGAATGCTTGGCCTTCCCAAGTATACTTATTTTTACGGCGCAAATATGCTACATAGTTGTCAATGTTTAGTACTTCTCCACAAGAATTTTTGTTGGTTTTTAGTTCCTTGAGGAGAAATTGGGTATGGGGCAACAATAGGCCGGTAAAGGAATAGCGCGGGAAATAGTGGATTAGTGAAAACATGTTTTTGTATTGTATAGTTTGTTGTTTTTATAATTAGTATTTGTTCAATTTTATTTGAATTGACGTATGTATAATGATTTTTATCAACTAAAATGTTGAAAATATATAATGAATATCAAAAATATGGAGTAGATGGTTATTATAAGGTTCATAATAAACAATATTTTAACCCACATAACAAAAAAATAGAGGGTTTGTATATAAAACATCTAAAGGAACTAATAGATTCTACAACATCAGTTATAGATATAGCATGTGGTGATGGACTAATAGCTCAACTAGTAAATAAATATAACAATAATATATTAATTGATGGTACAGACCCATATTTTAATAATAAATATACTACATATAACTATTCATTTGAAGATATAGCTATGGGAAAGCTACAAAAGAAGTATGATATGGCTATATGTTCATATGCCTTTCACTTGATTAACCCTAAATGGATATTCAACTTTCTAAATGAATTAGCTAATATTACTAACACATTTATAATTATTACTCCCAGTAAAAAGATATCCATTAATCATCCATCTTGGTGTATATTCAAAGAATTGAGAGATGATAAAGTTACATTAATTATCCTAAAAAATGAGCGATGTTGTGATTCATCTCTATGGCGATACACCTAAACGCAAGTGTAAGATTTATGGCTGTCTTGAACAAACCTATAATATAGGTGGTGTTTGTGACTCTTCGCATTTTTGGACTCGTGACTGTAAAGTATGTCAAAGTAGATACACTTTCCGTTTTACACCCGGAGTAGACTATACCTATTGTGATGATTGTCGACCAAAGCCGAATATTATAAGACGTATAATTAACTATATATTCTACTAGGGGGTGTTTGAAACAAAGTAGTGTAGAGGTATATTTTTCCACAAAACTAATTAGCTAAACACGAATAACGCGATAACCACGGCGACGAAGGGCGATGCGGATGTGAAGCTTCATATCATTCTTGAACTGCTTTTTCTGGTACTCTCGGCGGCGCTGGCGCTCAGCGGCTTCTCCGGCTAGCTCGATGGGTGCGCGGCACATGGGGCATGTGGGCTGGTGTAACTTGCTAAGGCAGTCTTGGCAAACGGCATGGTCGCACTCGGTCGTCTCGACATCTTCAGGAAGCTCCTCGAAGCAAACGCAGCACTCGATGGCGGACATGTCTAGTATAGGTATGTCTAGAAATAAGTGTGTAGACACTAGATCATCTAGTCAATTTTGTATTAGTTTAGGAACTTCTAGGAAATTGATAATATTCAAAGAGTAGGATAATACAATAAATAACAATTCAATGCTCTACCTAGCTATATTCTGTATCTTCACATTTATTTTTTTAGAATACTTCGAGAATGTCTACAAACAAAGTAAGTATTACAAGGATGATGTAGTTAGTATTTCCTATGTGGGTGATTCTTTTGACACTAAGGATGATCTAAAAATTAAGGAGGTGTAGAATGATTTTCATATAGTTTAACATGATAACAAATCCTACCACAATTACACAAATAGTTTCGAAAAGGTCTAGACGTTCAGGTTGCTTTGTATCCTCGGTCTCGACAACTTTAAATGAAAACCCTTGGGCCTCACCATTTTGAATTTTATTGTAGGTATGTTTTTCGACTTTAGTATTCGGATAGTTTTGGTTGTTATTAAAAACCTTTGTGGGAATGTAGGTCTTGCTAATAATACTATTAGTAACTACATTCTCAACACACTCGTAGTTATAGTTATTCCCGAAGAGTGTCATAGGTGATTTACTATTAATATCCAAATTCTTAACCATAAACTGATCCTCTCGGCTATCTAGACTATAGCCAAGATGTTCATAGTAGTCCCGAACACCTACACCACTAATAATGGTCGATAGGTTACAGTCATACATTCGAGAGATATTTTCTGCAACACTAATAAGGAATTTGCCAATACCGCGATGTTGAGAGTTGGCATCTTTAGACTTGGATGCGATACCACCATACACATGTAGCTCGCGAATACGAGAGATACGATCGTTACGATTACGATAGATAGGGAGATAGTGGTAGGGGATATAGCTCTTGTCGGAAAACTCGAAGTCCGGAATACGCAAGCGGCATAGACCGAGAAGATTGGTATTATCGAAATGGTTATTTGTACTAGTCTTTGGAATTTCTACTGAGATGAAGAACTCGGTTCCCTCGTTGGCACGATACATACGAATGTAGAGCTTAGCATCACAGAGTTGAGAGTCTACAATACTAGTTCCAACTTCACGAGAGCGGATATCATAACAGTATAGACCACGTTTTGCCATCTCATTAGTGACAATTTGTTGGAGATTAGTCTTAATGGTATCACTCACATAGCCGAGGTAGTTATTTCGAGAGGTAGCCTCGGGGAAGTCGCGTTGTACGCGATTCACGCGTGTCCACGGTGGAATAATCGAGAGTGTGTAACACATAAAATCGATAAATTCCGGGAATCGCGTCTCCGCGATAGCCTGCCATTCTCCCGATTCCTTCCACTTACGAATCTGGGTGTAGGGCAAATCGAGGCATGGATAAACCTTGGTATAGTCTAGTTGAAGTTCGCTCCCCTGAAATACACTACGAACCATCTCATAGTCAATCTCCAATGTAGTACCGGGCAAATCGGGCATAATGTGACCATCTACCTTAAAGCAGCAGTCTCGAAGCATTCCATTAGCCGCGATACTAGTCTCTACTGTATGCCCTCGATTAATATAGTCCAAAACGGCATTATCGGTAGTCTGGATACCTAGCTGGACACGAGTACATCCCTCGGCGCGCATCTCGAGCATCGTGAAACGATTGATACGGTCGGGGCGAGTCTCGAGGACAATTCCAATTACGCGACAGCACTGTCCTTTAGTGTTAATAGCCTGCTCTTCGCGAAGAATCTGATACACTTCGGCCTTGCTCTTATCCTCTAGGATGGGCATAGGACGGATATTGTATAGAAAACCAGTAAGATCCTTACTAAGTCCCGTATTTTTCATAAAGGGGTTTGTGCTAATCCAGGTCTGTAGGTGTTGGCGGTGCTCGCCATTGAAGAGTAGCGAGATGTAGCGATACATGTTACATGCGTAGAATACACTGAGTGAAAAGTACCAGCGATACTCTTGCGGATAGCAGTCGAAGGTGCCACCAAGGGCAATCATCTCGCACTTGTCGGGAGTGTGTCCCATCACTTCTAGCTCTGCTAGGCGCCGCCAAATCTGCTCTACAATATTGAAATCCTGAATGGCACCACGAACAAACGTACCCTCACTGCTAAGGTAACTACGAGCCATATCTTGCTTCGCGCCATTTTCGCGAGACTCATTGGGACAATAGGCACAATTGTAGGCGCAACTAAAGTTGCGGCCATCAAGGGCGATGCTAATAGGTAAGACACCACTGCTACTACGTACAACTTTAGAGGTAAGAACGGTTTCAACGATGTAGTTACTGGGGATTTTACCGGCCTTCACGAGGCCTTGGTACATTTTTAGGAGGTCTTTCTTATGCGGAACCGTACGAAAGACATTCTTTGTCTTGGTCTTGTTTTTTGAAATGTTTTGACGAACTGTATTTTGAAGAATAGCATTTAGTTGTTCGTAATCAGTAACTTGTTTTTTAGAGATAGTTTCGGTAAAAGAAGTATAGACGTCAATAAAGAAGTCCTCTAGGACTTGTTCACCCGTCTTCTCACTGTCGTAGGAAATGGCGATGGGCTTGCGAGACATTGTCTTCGTAAAGTGTGTGTTTAGATTGTGTTATAGGGTTCTTATAATTGTTCAATTTACCAATAAGAACCACAACCAGCTACTTTAATATTCATATAGTAACCATGATCAGTAAAATTAAGACGGTCTCTAGCTACACTATTAGAACATCTAGGATTTTCACCCTCGGTACATTCTATATATTCTAATGTGTTATCAGGATAATAAATCTCATGGCCGATATGTGTAAATCCCATTAGGCGATAGGGAAGATGTACTATAGGATCTCTAGCATGTGTGAGGCGATAATATTCATCTACGCGATTGTCATAGAGTTTAGCATATTCCGTATTACCTACACGTG
>JACCDO010253974.1_pt1 | contig 41395 bp, 28 predicted proteins | sample 7446101 | NCBI WGS metagenome assembly JACCDO01 (sample SAMN15323440, study PRJNA562643) | freshwater metagenome | isolation source: river surface water | place: USA:Blue River Watershed | collected 2017-08-16 | reverse complement strand
TTTATTTTTCTTTTAAGACTTAAAAGCGTTTATTGTGCTTAGATTAAAAATTAACATGGCTTCATTGAGTCTTCAAGGTGCCTTTCGGGGATTACACCTTAGATTCCGAGTCGACAAAAATTAAAATATTAAAATTTTCAGCAAAACCAAAATTAGAAAACGAGAATCAGTTTACAACTTTGAATCATCTTTTCTGATAAACAGTGTCCCAAATAGTCTTCTCGACTATTTCTGCAATTTATTTTGACTTAAAATTAATTTGGTGTTATGGATGCTGTGTTGTAGGTCTATTAACTATCATCATATGGAAAATTTAGTAATTATACGAATTGCTGTTCTTGGTGGTAAGAACTCTGGAAAATCAAGTATTCTACGTCGTCTTTATGAATTATCAGAATCAAACTATTTATTTCGGCATAATTATGGTTTCGTAAACGATGAATTAATAGACACAAAAAAATTATATGACTGTCATATTGATTTTCATGATGTCAATGTAATTCAATTTAATGCTTTATTAACAACAAATTTAAATTTAAATATTCAAGTATGCGAGATGAATGTGCAAGATATAAATGATCCTAACACTAAAAAGTTTGAAGATATTGATGGGTCATTGTTACTTATTGATTGTAGCAATATCGAATCCTTGAAAGATGCTGATAATATTCTGTCACATTTAAGAAATAAAAATGAATCAATTCCTACTTATTTATTAGTTAATAAAGCTGACAATAATACACATGTTGTCAATCCTAATACATTGGATGTGTTTATTAGATCTACTCAATCATTAATAAATTGGGCATATACTGTAGGCATAAGTGAATTCGGTGATTTTGATTTTAAACGTGGAAGAGGACGATGGAGTTATCAAAAAGCACCAGATGAAATATTTTTTATAGTTGTTCGCAATATTTTAGAGAAAAGAAAAATTCCAGGCAATTTAATATGTAAATCTTTCTTATTCAATTCTTTGTGTTAATTGTTCATTTTAATTGTTCATTTTGTAAATATGTAAGTTTTTCTGTAATAATTGTTATATGCTCTATTGTTCTATTATAAAATTGATCTTTATGTGATTTCAACTTGAGGGCCCTTCCTACTATCGCGGATTTTTTGATTCTAGAAAAAATACCTCACCTTAATCTGAATATTATTGACAAAGTTACATATTAAAATATGTTTGGCGGTGGTTTTGATTTCGGGAATATGTTTCATCAACCACAATTTATGTATGGACAGAGAAATCCTCAATATGGTCAACAGCCAAATGCACACGCAAATGGTCCTCCTCCAGTATCCAAACGTTTACTGAATTCTTTACCAATAGTTGTTGTAACTGCTGATGACTTATTAGAAGAAACAAATAAAGAATGTGCTATTTGTTTAAGTGAAATAAAATTAGGAATGAAAGCATGTAAATTACCTTGTGGACATTTATATGACAGAGAATGTTTAAAAGTTTGGTTAGAAAAGCACTGCACATGCCCTGTATGTCGATTTGAATTAGAAACGGATGATGCACAGTATGAATCACAAAGGAAATGTCGAATGAAATCAAGAAAATTAAGATATCGATTAGATGAATTACAGCATAAAAAAATTAGTGAATTAAGAGAAATTTCATCTTCGCTATCTGTTAATATTAGTGGTTGTATTGATAAAAGTGAAATTATTGATCTGTTAGTCGCATCAAATAAAATAGAAATAACTGAAGGTGCTCCAAATATTGAGATTGGTCATGATGTATTTCATAAAAAAGGTGTTGGAGAGTTAAGACAATTATTACTATCATTTGGTATTTCAGATGAAGGTGCAATTGAAAAAAATGAATTAAGGGAAAGATTGTTAAATTCAGGTCGAATAATATTAATTGATGATAATGTGAATAATACAGTCATCGATAAAAAATCTGATACTGATAATAAAAGTGAAAAAACGATATTGGATGAAAATATCACAATTGAACAATTATTTACATTAGATGTGCGGGAACTAAAGTTATTATCTTCTAATTTAAATGTTAATATCTCTAATTGTGTAGATAAAAGAGACATAACTGATAATATTTTAGCAAGTGGTAAAATTCGGAGCCCAGCTAAAAGTAATATAGTAAACAATGGCAAATTATGTGAACCTGTTACATCATATTCTACTGCATTACCTACAAGAATAAATGATAACAGTATCCATAACGATAATAGAATACCAATTAATTTATCTGAATTAAATATGATGAATATTAGAGAATTAAAATTTCTAGCTGAGCAATGCAACGTGAAAAATCCCACTGAGGGTTGTGTTGAAAGATCGGAGCTTGTATTTAGAATTCGTGACAGTGGTAAAATTCTTGTATTAAATGATGTCGATAAAACGTATTAAAATTGAGTACTTGTATATATATAATATTGAAACAATTGTATATTTTATTTATCTAATTTTGTTTTTTATATGTAAAACACCAGATTTTGTTTTAACGTCTAAGTTTGGCTGGTTTGATACATTATTGTTTTTATTTTTTTTATTCTTTTGTAGTAAATCTTTACTTAAAACTACGCCTGATTCTTTTGCTTGATCTTGTAATTTTTTAATCTTTTTTTCTCTTCCTTTTAAAATTCCAATTTTCATTTTAAATGGCATCTTTTGTTGTTTAACTGGTGCAGCACCTAATTTAGTTAATTTATCTTCTTTAAATTTCTTTTTATTCATTCCAACATATTGAGTTGATGCTAACTCTTTTATTGAATTAAATATATCACTAAATTCTTTACGTTCTGCATTTTTTTCTATTAAACGATTTTTAAATTTAGAATCATTACTGTTTGTATTATTTTTCTTATTATCATTTGATTTATAGTTATCATTGTTACGTTTTGTTGGAACTGTAACATCAGGACAAACAAACCTTTTAACTAACGACATGACAATAATAATTATATATACGAGACTTTAGTTTCTTTTACAATTAATTCTACGCACCAATGATACGGGTACGATTAACGTGATGGCTGGTTCAGATGATGTCGAAACACTGCTTCTTCTTCCACCTACTCACTATCTCTAGAGGGATTCTCCCGGGTTTTTTATCGCCAGTTTTTGCGCAGTCTGGCAGTTGTTCCTACTACCAGGTATGGTACAAATAATGGATTATCTGGATTATCGTATAATTATAGCATGGGTATGATAATATCATTAGAGTATAAAATATGAAACCTAAAAAGTTAAAATTACCAAAGGAATCACATAACATCTTTCATCAAAAAAGTACTTCGTTACAACAAGAGTATGCATTAGTAGACTTTACGGTAAAAAGAGAAGTAGCGGTTGAACAGTTAAGTAAATTGATATTCGATGTTAATAACAAATTCCGAGAAAATGATGATGATTGTATATTAGAAACATTTACATTGTTCAATAAATTAAGAAATTGTACTTTTGATTTAATTGAAGGTGTACTAAAATGGCAACAAGGTTTTACTCAATCTATTAGACCACAACTATGTGAAATTGATTATCTAGTAAAAATGATTGATAAAATTGAATTTGTTTCTTCGACAGCGTTAAGAAGAATGTATAATTTTCAATTTAGATTAGGCAATATTTTTTTATTACCATTTATAAATCCAAGAAAAATTGAACCACATATAATAAACAAAAAATTAGCTCGACAAGTTGTTAATTTTGCATTCCCATCTGAAGAAAGATTAGTTAAAAATTACCAAATATTAATAAATACATTACCTCCTGCAGTATTCAAAAAAATATTACCATTAGATAGTTGGTTGGAAAATAAATGGCAACCACAAGTTTATCTTAAACCCGATACACCACCGGCTGAAATAATAGAAAAGAACGCTGAATGTATTCCGGATATAAGGCCTAAGAGTCAAGGAAAAGTTTCGAATCATTCTGATGGTAATGTAATGTCACCTGCAACAAATAGAAGAGCTAGTAATGCAATGTCACCTGCAACAAATAGGCGAGCTAGTAATGCAATGTCACCTGCAATAAATAGGCGAGCTAGTAATGCAATGTCACCTGCAACAAATAGGAGAGCTAGTAATGCAATGTCACCTGCAACAAATAGGAGAGCTAGTAATGCAATGTCACCTGCAACAAATCGACGCGTTAAGCATAATGAAGAAGCAAACTCTGAACAGTTAAGTACAAGTGGTAATATTGTTACTTTCACATCTAGTACAGTGGATAGTACTTTGGTGGAAAAGGCTTTGTCTAAGAAAACAATTAAAGATGCAGAATTAAATATATTTGAAGAAAAGTGTAAAAGTTTTTCAAAGCATATTGCTTTATTTGCTAATACTGTTGATGAAAATAATGATATTTTAACTGTTACAAATATTCGTAGTATTGCATCAAATCGTCCAAAGTCAAAGGATATTCCGACATCAAAAAGTTCCGATAGAAGTAATATTAACACCCCTTTGGATACTAATGAATTAATGGATGTGTTCGATAAAATGAATATAAATGACTTCGTACCTAATACCTATGTAAAACAAGATCTTACTAGTAAAACTCGGGTAGTCAAAGAAGATTGGAATTCTTTTTCAATAGAAGAAAAAGCTATGAAAATGTCAATTAAAACAAATAAATTAGCTGCACTAGGTCGTGTATTTGCGGCAAATTCTGTCACAATTTGATAATAAATTGTATAATTTGTAATAATATTCTAAATTCAAAATAATATTTGAATTATTATTTTACTTTTAGTTCATCCATAAAATCACATATTATATTAATCCCATTTGCAACATTATCCAATGAATTTGCCAAGGAAACTCTACAAAATGAATCTAGTATATCTTTGGTCATAGGATTAGCACTATAATCAGTATTAAATGCTGTCCCGGGTGCTATAGCAACACCTTTATTCTCCAATAATAACAATGCAAATTCTAAACTAGAAATATTAAAATTTGATGGGATAAACAATGGTAAATAAAATGCACCAGATGGAATAAAAGAAGGTTTATAATTTCTGGTCGTTAAAATCTCCTGCTTTATCACGTCGTTCCTTATATGCTGTAGTCATCTCAACTATACATTCTTTTTTTAAATCTTGAATTGCTGCTAATGCACCATATTGAGCAAATGAGGTTCCACATGAAACAATTGGTTCTTGAAGTTTGGTAATATTAGATATTATATCCTTATTTGCACGAATCCATCCTACGCGAAAACCAGTTGAGGAATATGCTTTACTAATACCACTTACAACTGCAAGGTTCGATGTATTAATATCATTAACTTCATAATTAGCAGCACTCATAAATTTATTATCAAATATTATATCACTATATATTTCATCTGAAATAACAAAAATATTATTTTCAATAGCTAATTGTATTATTTCTTTTATTAATTTTGAAGGATAAGTAGCTCCAGTGGGGTTATTTGGATTATTAATGACTATAACTTTAGTTTTGTTTGTGATCAATTTTTTTATTTCATCGATATTTGGTATAAATTGATTACTCGGTTGACAGTAATAAGGAACAGCTTTACCATGTTGAAGTAATACAGCTTGATAGTAATTGGGGAATCCTGGTAATGGTAATAAAACTTCATCATTAGGATTAATTAATGCTACAAATAATGAATACATCGCAAGCATACTACCAGTTGTGATACAAATATTTTCACTATTACATTGAAAATTTTGTTTACAATAATATTTCGCTATCTCCATTTTTAATTCTGGTATACCATCATTTGGTACATATTGTGTTTTATTATTTTGAATTGCATCTATTGTAGAATTTTTAATATGGATTGGTGTAGCAAAATTCGGCTGACCAACCTAGAATGAGAGGAATAAAAAGAGGTACAATTGAAGGTACTAAATGTGCAGCAAACCTCTAGATGTATTATTTTTCTATTTTTCTTTTCTAGCATTGATGCTTTTACCATAATATCTCGTATTCCACTCGCAGGAAGTGAAAATGGTACTTTAGCCAACCATTTCGACATTACGAGAAAGTTATTGTCTGAAGACTTGTCAAATCTGAAGACTTGTCAATTTACTAAGAATTTTTTTAATTAGTCGTCTGTTTTTCGAAATTTCTCCCCCCGTACCGGCGGCGGTGCCGACTTGACAAATACTTGTTGGACGCAAGTTTACCAAAAAGGTTTTAAGTTTCAATTTTAATAACTGATTAAAGTTTTAAATTTCAAATTAATTATCTTCTAAACATCTACGGGACGTAATTCGATTCCCAAGGACGGCACCGGGCACTAGACTTCCAAAAGACTTGGCTCTTCTGAAGCCTCTTCAGACTCAAATCTGTGTGCAGAGACTGAGGAACCTTGGGACCAAGAACGATCATTATTTTATTTATTTAAATTCTTAACACACAAGGAATAATTTCAGGAATAGAATATGGCAGCCGATCGATTTTCTATTAATAAAAGTTTTGAGCATATACAAAGTAAATGGGTTGGTACTGGTCATTCTGATATGAGTAAATTTGAATGGGCAACTAATCAACATCGCGATAGTTGTGCATCACACATAGGACATAGTGATATGATGGCTTATTTTGCTGTTGCACAAAATGATTCAATTGGGCGTATTAGATATCAGCTACTTGAGAAAATGGTGTTACCATGTGGATTACCTCCACCTAAAAAAGACTCAAATGTGACGTTAGATAAGTAGTTTTAACTATTAAAATATAATGTCTTTTATATATTATATATTTGTATTATTAAAAACTATGATTCACATTATTTTACAAGAGTAACAAAGGACTAAAATTTTACCTGTGAATACAAATATTCACTAACAGCACCTGTAAGTGATGTATTTTTTAAATTCATATTTTTTCTATAATTATTCAAATCAATATTAAAATGAGATTTATAAATTAATTCTTGTGCTAGCACAGCTTTCCATATTACATCAGTTTTTGCATCCTCACTTCTTCCTTCCTTACCTTGTATATGTGTAATACTTAAACTACTTATTATTCCCATTTTATGACCATAAACTTTCGACTTTGCGTAATTATCGTACCAAAAATCATAACCCCAACCATAAGGATTGACTGAAGGATATAATAATTCCCAAAATGCAGTATATGCGGGAATCGTCATAATACAAGCAAAAAATTCTATAAATGATGTAACATAACCTTCAGTTCCTTTTAATGGTTCTGCTTGCATAATTAATCTAAATTGTTGTCCGCCACCTTTATTGGCATTTATTATACGTGGTGATGCTACTGTTAACCTATTTATACTCATTATATTCATCATTTTTGATAAATCAAAATGATCAAAATCTAATTTACAATCATCTAATAAAATAAATACGTATTCATATTCGTTTTTAAACCAAAAAGGTTGTGCTAAATATAAATTTTGTGTAATTCTACCTTTAGGATTTTCTATAATTTCACAATATGTGCGAATATATTCTATATCAGCTTTTTTATTCCAAAACGATAAATCATCATGCGATGCATATATATAAACAACACAATCCCATTTAAAATGATTTCTGTCTTGAACTGTTTCAATATTTAAATCTGTTGATTTTAACGCTAAATGATTTCCTTTATTTAGTATTTCTATATTATTTCGAACAATATCAATCCGATCTTCACGACCTAATCCTGGTATTATTATAACTCCTTTTTTCTTATTTTTCATTCTCCTCTTTATTCTCTTTACCCCATGACGATTGTTTATCAATAATTTGTCCTCACTAACATCAGATGTTGTTATTACAACTAAATATGAAAATATTATTATTGAAATAATCAAAATCATTCGGAAAAAGAAGCCAAAATAAAGCTATTCGATTATAATCCTTTTTTCACGATGAATCGAAATAAAATATTAGTTTCACCACCTCAATTAATCTGAGAACACTCTGTTTTTTATACAGAGCAGGTTCTTCTTCTGAATTTGAAATTTCTTCAAAAATTCTTATCTGGTACCGGCATGGCGTCCTGCAAAGTCCTGTGTCAACTTTTTTAAAAAAGAACTCACATTTCCTTCCTACAAGCTAGAGACTCCGAAGCTCATAATAATTTCAAGAACATTTATATAATACTTCTTTTAATCTTTCTAATTCAAAGTAATTTTAGTTGACGGCCTGTTCGCTTGTTCCGCAAGATGCGAAACATGACAAAAGAAGAACGTGCTTATATGCTTTTGTCAGAGCTGTCAGACAAATTTTAGAGAAATAATCAATATCCTAGCCCATTTTTACTTCTATAAATACTAAAACTTTAGAATCACGGAATGACAAATATTTTATTATTGTTACTGGTGAATGTAACTATCTTTGCCTCGTCAATTGGAATGAAAATTTTGCCATCTAGCATATCCCATCGTGTCAAGAATTCATTAATAAAACATATAACTACAATATCTACAATAGGAATAGCAACATCTAGTTATATTCTACCTAAACCAGTATACGCTGTTGGAGAACAGGATTATGTTGAGGCATTAGCAACTGCAATATCTGCTAAGGAGATATTGAAACCACTTAAAGAGTTTATTGAAAATCAAGGATATGATAATGCTCGTACTAATATAAATTTTATATTGAATCAATTAAAATTTCAAAAAAAAATTGACATTTTAGTTCAAAATTCAATTGATTATGTTGACGACGTTGATATAATTGATGAAGCTCAAGATGCTGGAACAAAAGTAACTAATACATTAAGGGAACTAGATTCATTAGTTTATACTATAATTTTTATACCAAGTGAAGATGGAAGTGTTACCCCAACACAAGAGAAATATCGTAAACAATCATATGATGTATGTGACAGATTATCAAATGAACTAGACAAATTATTACGACTTGGTGGTAATTCAAAAGAATTTGAAAAGGCTCAAGTATTAAGTCAATCTAATTTACAATCATATCCAAAAGTTTTATTTACTAAAGTAACCAAAAAATCTGGTATATAAATGTAGTTATGTGTTTATAAATGAGTTATATTAAACGATTCTAATGGTAAAGTTACTTTATTTCCACTAGCTTTGATATCACTTATACTGACAGTTGAATTATCAATATCAATATCTATTTTTTTGAATAATGATAGTGATGATTCTTTCATAGTAATATTACTTTCTTTCATCGATTCATTAACGTTAACAACTTTCGTATACACTGCATAGCAAATACTAATATTGCGTGCATTTGATCCAGTATCATAATGTATTATTTTCATGTTACTACTTACAATACCATGTACTATTTCTATGAATAATCGGGAAATATTCCATATTTTAAAAAAATTATTTAATGATTCTTCCGTGACACTCTCAAATGATAGTTGCACAAAATTCAGAAATATATGCTGCAAAAAGTGATGACATAAATTGTGGCATATCCCGTTACTAATATTTTTAAAATTAAGAGATATATTATCACATAATATTGAATATTTTTTTTCATTTATGCGGTATAAATAAAATACTCCATTTGCAAGAATATGATTATTATTCAATATATTCTCAGCATTTTCATCAGATACATATTGGTATTTGTTTTTATGTTGATAATTATCAATACTATTGTACATAATTGCCGAAATATCTTTACCACTTGACCATCGTAGTAATGTATGATACGAATCATTGACCATAATAACTAAATTTCTACTATTACTTTTATCCTTTAATAATTTATTTGGCGCAACGTACTGACCATTACTACCATTGATTATTTGGTAGCAATTATAAATACAGCGTTGAATTTCCTCGTATATATTAGTATTATTTGATAATGGGACAGTCATAATATTTTTAGTTATACCATTATATGATTTATTTATTGAGTCATATTCCAGTACAATGCCGTGAATTATTGCACTGTAATCACTGTTGGAAATGTGAAGTGATATGTATAATCCTTCGCTTAATTCTAACGAAGAAGTATTATCCGAATTATCTTTTAATGTCATTTTCTTCCGTTTATTTTTTTGATTATCGTGAATAATATCATCGAACATGTTATCATTTGATGACAATGTTATGGATGTTATACTTGTTGGTATTAACAATTTAATGTTGCTATTAAGGACATCATTAATATAACTACAGCTCTTCCATGTTTCAAGGGTAAAAATTATTGAAGGTACATTGGTAGCATTTGGAATAAATTTATCGAATAAAAATTGCTTATGTTTAGGTATTGGGTCATTCCCGACGGCATTTCTCACATAGGTAAACCAGAATTTGGTATACAATAAATGTATTAAAACAGGAAATGTCTGTACAACTTTATACAGAGATTGGATAGAAGGTGTTGATTTTGTATATGATATACATTTTGATATACCACACTCGTATTGAATATTTTTTATAATACTTTCACTATCAATGCTATTAATATCATTTAAAAATAGCGTCAAAGTCGAATTTTCTGCTAAATTAAATACACTGTCACCTTCTGCAAGAACATATCTTCCAGTTCTATTATCAATCATTATTTTAATTAGATTTCCTTTCAAAGATATAGTGATACAGCAGGCTTCCGATATTAGATTTAATATTTCAACATTATTTTTATCTATTTGATAATACTCCAGAGATAACATTAATCGCTCGTATAATATATTCAATTTGCTTTCAGCCAAAATTATCAACACATGCTGTAATAATGCATTATAATACACACCGCCATTAGAATAATATTCTGATATACTTTTTGAGACAAGTTTTTCCTCCAACGCTTGATGAAAATCATTGATTCTTCTATCATTTATCATCAATAATTCTTTATAAGTATTGACTGAATCAGAGTCTTTTGCTGCCCATAACTCAACGATAAATTCTTTACAACAAGGATGACTATAAATAATTCTCAAATTATAAATATATTTCTCTGATATAATACTTTTATGTAAATATAATATACACAAAGTTTCGTTACTATAACCTTCAGGCTTTTCTTTCCAAGCAACTGTATGATAATTTTTATAAGAAGTTTTACATAGATTTAATGATAATAAATATAAATAACGATGAACTACTGCTAATGAAGCATGAATACATATCTTATGATATTCACAAAGTTTAACTAATGGTGAAAAATCACTATTAATTATTGCATTATCTCCAACCGTATCACTATGCGTACTACAAGAAAATTCCTTAGATACTAATATATCATAAACTTGATTTTCAAATGAAGTCATATTTGGTGGAAGATGATGGAAAAATTCACTAGGATGATAGTCAACTAAAAGTTTAAATCCTACGACTCTCCATGGCGAACTTTCTCTTAAATGACTTAGTGTTAACGCTAATTCATATAAATTATTTTGCCTTAATATCAATAATCCATTTTCGATGGTATAACTACTAATTTCTTCGGGAATATTATCATATAATAATAATTTGGATCGAATATAAATATGAATATTTTTTATCAATTCATCATTACTTGAATTAGTTATTGGTAATGGCTTTTTACCAAGTGTAAACATATACTCAGGAAAGTATGAATATGTACCTTTAGCTAATATATCTCTGGCTTTAGCAATAGGTAACTGTGGTATCCGTTTACCATAAAGGTGACTATGACTAAAGTATAAAATATCTTGTGATTCATTTAAAGATGCCTCTAATCTTATTAATTCTTGCTCTAATAAGTTAATGCTTTGATAATAATTAACACTATTTGGTACAACTTTAAACCATTTACATATACCATGTAGCACCAATAATTTCTTTCTAGATGCATAAAGAAAATGTTTAAGCCTTATGTATCGCTCTAATGAAATAAAATAAAATAAAATAAAATAAAGAAGACAGATGTATTATATCAAATACATACCTTCATGTGATACTTTATTAAAAATGTACAATAATTCTATCAATTCGTGATAGATTGCAATTGAAATCTTTTGAATCGCTTCACCCAATGTTATGTGCTGACTCGGGATCACACTCATTTGGATTGTACTCCAGGTTTGAAGGCAGAATAGCCTTCTGAATAAAAAACTCAAAAGTTCCGAAAAGCGACGGGAAGAAGACATGGAAGAGGAGCCGATTTCGCGGCACTTTAAAATCATGGACAAATTTTACAATTAATTACTCTCCATCGATTCAAACAGTTCTAACATGGACATAGCATCATTCTTCTCCATCAATTTTTCAATGGTGTTGTTTTTTAACAATTTTTTAACAATTGAGTACATCTTTTTAAATTTTCGAATATTATATTCGCATTCTCTTATAGGATCTTCATTTCTTGGAAATGTATCAAAATATATATGACCCTTGTAATTATTTTTAACTAACCAATACACAAATTCAAGTGAAGTTTTATAAGTCAAAGAACCAAATGCTAAACCATCTTCAGCACCGATTCTTGAATAGCCGTCACCTAATTGTATACCAAATAACTTGTCATTACCACATCTATTAACGCTTGCAATAGATTGAGCTGGATTTTCACCAGCCATTAAACAATGACCATAATCAATAGTCAAACCAAAATTTTTTCTATCAATTTGTTTCATCAATAGTATGGCAGCACCAGTACTAGGAATTGTGAAAAAACGAGTATTTTCATCAGTAGGCTTATATTCTAGTGATATTTTTAAATTAGGATAGCAATCACAAATTTCTTGAAATGCTAATACAATTTTATTCCAATTATCATCATAATTAACTTGAAATGGATAATCGTAACCACAATAAGCAGACCAAATAACAACCTCATTTGTATTCAATTTGATGGCCCAATCACATGCATCTTTAGTTAATTCTATAGCTTTTTGCCTTAAATCATTATTTGGATTAGTAAATGCACCAGATTGAAATTCTTTTGGGAATCGCAAACAAATAGCACCAGTCTTCAAGTTTGATTCTTCTAATGCTTTACTTATTTTATCTAATTCTATTTGGTTAACCTTTGATACTAAATGTTGCGGATAGTTAAAATCAACTAAATTCAATCCTTTGATTTTACCCTGTCTTTTTATTAATCCTACGATATCACTCCCACCATCCCATAAATCAGATCGATCTTTCATAGAATTAAGGCGACTAGCAAATAAATACGGGCATTCTTCATCACTATCATCAATATAGCCTGAGTGAGTCAGTGAGTGAAAAAGTGATTGAGTGAGTGAAAAAATCAGTGAGTAAAAACCTCCTTTCAATTTTTGCAATAAGTTTTGCACCTCGTCAGATCTAGTGCAGGCTGGTATTGCCCCAAGTTTTGTAACACTTATTGAAGCTGCTGCACTTGCAAATAACATCGATTCTTTTAATGTCTTTTTTTTAACAAAATGTGATACAACAAAAGCAGCACGATAATTATCACCAGCACCTGTAGTATCAATGACTTTTTCAACTTTAATAGAATCTTCTTCAATTATTTGATTGTCACTTGTTAGTAAAAGTGAACCATTTTGACCAAGAGTAACCAAAACATTTTTGGCACCTTTTGATTGTAAGTATTTTGCTGCTTTTATTACATCGTCTTTGTTATCAATATTAAATCCAGTTAGACGTTTTAATTCAGATTGATTTGGGGATATATAATCACAGTTTGATAGATGTTTTTCATATCGCAATATATCAATATCAGCACCACCTAAATCTTGGAATACTGGTATGCCTAATTCACATGCTTTCTTAGCAATGACAACATTTATTTCATGGGGAATTTCATTCTGTAGCATTACACATTCTATTTTAGTTTTAGTTGGATTATTGAATAAATTCGATACATCAAATGCTTTCCATGCACCATTTGCACCCGGATTAACTACACAACTAACATCACCATCATCATGTAGAAATACAATACCTAATCCTGAAGGATAATTAACAAAATTAGAATTACTTATGTCAACATTATTATCTTCTAGAATTTGTTGAAGGTATTTTTGATTTGAATCATCACCAAAATTGCAAACAAACATAGATTTCGCTCCCAATCTTGATACAGACACTGCTTGATTAGCACCCTTACCGCCTGCAATAATCCTGCCAATTTGGGGATCGCTAAATTTTGCAACAACCGTCTCACCTTTATCTGGTAATCTGTGTAATGGAATAATTATATCTGCATTTATTGAACCAACTACCAATATTTCACAAAATACACTAGATATTAAAAATAATAAGATACAAAGTAGTAGCAAAATTTGCATTTCTTTTCTTGATATTTCTTGGTACAATTCTTAAAATTTTTTTTTAAATTGGGACCGGTTACTACAAATTAAACATTAGTCTTCATTCAATCTTTAATCTTGTATTTGAAAGGACTGAAGTGTTAAAATATTCCTATAATTTGGCTATAATCGAAATTATAATTATGTTATAAATTAATTTACAGATTCTATGTGAAAGATCATGTAGTGCGGCCGTCATTTGCCAAGTCAAGTCAGTCGTGTGTCAGCTGCAGAATCCCGCTGATTTCGGAATAGAAACGCTATCCGTAAATGATATATGCATGCATAATAATGTTTGCTTTACTATCAAAATCGTTCTCTTTAAATCAACTAAATAATTTATTTCGCGGAGTTGGATTAAGGCGTAATTTATCTTTAAATAATAATGTTAAAGCATTTGATGGATTACCAAAATTTGCTGACACAAAAGTTGATTTGATGAAACAGAAAGTTCTAACTGAACTAGAGGAATTAAATAATAATTTTAAAAAATATGAAATAGTTCTTTCCAATCCAACTTCTGGAAAAGCTTGGTGTACCAAAAGGGTGGAGTATGATTATGAAATGGTTGTTGAGGAATTAGAAAAGATACAAGCACCCTTATCATTTAGTTGGGGTTTAATTGGACATCTCATGGGTGTTAAAAATTCATTAGAATTACGTTCAGTACATGATGAATTACAGCCACAAATCATAGATACTTTCCAAAAAATTGGCCAATCAAAACCATTATATGATGCATTAAACGCTTTAAAGAACCGTGCATCGATCTGGCGAAATTTATCCTCGGTACAACAAAGAATAATTGATCAGAATATCAAACAAATGAAGGACAGTGGTATTGGATTAGAAACTGAAAAACAAGTCTTATTTAATAATTTATCAGCAGAATTAGCTGAATTAAGTACTAAATTTGGTAATAATATACTTGATAGTACCAAAGCATATAAATTATTAATAACTAATAAGAATGACATAGAAGGATTACCAACTTCTGCATTAGCATTAGCATCACAAGCAGCAAATCAGTTAAATGATTCTAAAACTAGTTCTCCAGAGAATGGTCCATGGTTGTTAACATTAGATATGCCATCATATTTACCTGCTATGCAACATTTAAAAAATAGAGATATTCGTGAAAAATTATATAAAGCTTACGTTACTCGTGCTTCAGAATTTTCACAAATTTGTATTATTAATGATGGTGTCATAACTGGTTATGAAACGACTGATAAATATGACAATACGCCAATAATTAATAAAATTTTAACAATTAAGAAGCAATTAGCTAATTTATTAGGATATGAAAATCATGCAGAAAGATCATTATCTAAAAAGATGGCTAAGAGTATTGACAATGTTATGGACTTAACAAATATGTTGCATGAGAAAGCTTATCCAGCAGCACTTAAAGAATTAAAAGAAGTTGAAGATTTTGCTAAAACTATAGGATTTAAAGAAAATAATTTATCATTATGGGATGTACCATATTACTCCGAACGTTTAAGGGAAAAATTATATCAATATAGCGAAGAGGAAATTAGGCCTTATTTTCGTTTTGATGTCGTCCTACAAGGACTTTTTGATTTAAGTAAACGATTATTCGGTGTAACAATCAAAGAAGCGGATGTAGCAGATAATGTTGAAGTTTGGAATGAACATGTTAAATTGTATAAAATATATGATGATAAGAATAATAATGAGCACATTGCCAGCTTTTATGTTGATCCATTTTCTCGTCCAGCTGAGAAAAAAGGTGGCGCATGGATGGATATTTGTTTAGGTCGATCATCAGTATTAAATAATAAACCAGTAGCATATTTAATCTGTAATGGATCTCCTCCAGTCAATGGTGTGTCATTGATGACTTTTAGAGAAGTTGAAACTTTGTATCACGAAGCAGGTCATACATTTCAACATTGTTTAACAAAAATTGATGCTTCTGAAGCAGCTGGTATTAATATGATAGAGTGGGATGCTGTAGAATTACCTTCACAAATGTTGGAAAATTGGTGTTATGATAAAAAAACATTATACGGATTTGCAAATCATTATGAAACAGGTGAAAAATTACCAATTGAGTATTACAATAAAATTAAAGCAGCCAAAAACTTTCAAAGTGGCATGCAAATGATTCGTCAATTATTTTTTTCTACTATGGATCTTACTTTATATTCATCGTATGACCCAAGTAAAGATAGTATATATAATGTGCAGCATGAGTTAGCTAAGAAGTATACAGTTATTCCACCACTTTCAAATGATAGATTTCTTTGCTCATTTGGTCATATATTTGCTGGTGGATATAGTTCTGGATATTATAGCTATAAATGGGCTGAAGTTATGTCAGCAGATGCTTTCAGTGCATTTGAAGAAGTTGGTCTAGAAAACGAAGCGGAAGTAGTGAAGACCGGAGAGAGATTTAGAGAGACTGTATTAGCATTAGGTGGTTCCAAACCAGCAATTGAAGTATTTACAATGTTTCGAGGTAGAGCTCCTAAACCCGATGCATTGTTACAGCATTCAGGTTTACTTTCATCAGTATAGAATAATATTTTTTAAATTAGTATTACAAGTTAAAAAAAATTATACTTCAATTGATTCTGCAGCTAATTCAGCTTCAAGTTGTTTTGCTTTGAGTAATTCTTCTTTTTTTCTATTTTCTACGGCATCTAATGCAATATTTTTACTGGTTTCAGGATTGAATGATTTTAATTTTTCAATGCGATTAGCTAAATTTACGGCATTTAATGATGAATTTACAACACCTTCTGATAGGCATGCAAGTTGTATTTGATCCGCAATTTCTGGACCACTCATACGACCAGTTATAGCTAATCTTACAGGATGAAACAATGCTTTACCTTTTAATTCTAAAGTTTTACCTAAATCTTTCATGTAAGTTTTCCATAAATCGACAATATTTTCTTCATTTCCACGTGGCATTTTATTACTTTCATAGTCACTAATTAAGGTGGTGATTATTTTTTTAAATCCTTCAGTATTTTCTAATACTTCTAATACATGTGGATCTGTTGTTATTGTTTGGTCTAAATTATATTGTAAGCAGTTTATTATAATATGTTGAGCATCTGTCAATAATTCCATATCACGTTGTGCAATTTTTGATGCTAATGTTAAAAACTTTTCAGCATTAGGATGCTTACTATCAGTTATATGTGTTTTTAAAATATTGATAACTTTACTTTGAAGTTCAGTTGGGGGTAAAGCTCTTAAATGTTGTCCATTTATCCATTTTAATTTATTCATATCGAACATGGCTGGATTTTTAATAATACGATTCACATCAAAAGCATCAATTAATTCCTGTGGTGAATATATTTCCTTAGCTGTACCATCATTCCAACCTAAATTGGCCAAATAATTTATCATAGCTTCAGGTAAAAATCCTTGTTCACTAAATTGTTTGACACTGGTAGCACCATGTCTTTTTGATAATTTAGAACGATCTGAACCTAATATTAACGAGCAATGAGCATATGTAGGTGGTTTATAGCCTAATGCTTCTAATATTAGCATTTGTCTTAAAGTGTTTGTTAAATGTTCTTCAGCTCTAATAACATGTGTAATTTGCATGTTTGCATCATCAACTGCAACACAATAATTGTATACGGGCATACCATTAGAACGTAAAATAATAAAATCTCCAAGTGATGCACCGGCATCCCATGTTACCCTTCCACGAACAATATCGTCAATAAATACAACTTTACCATCGGGAACACGAAATCTGACTGTATATGGTTCACCAGCATCTAATTTTTTTTGAACTACTACAGGATCAGCATCTCTCCATGTACCATCATACTTAGCATCAATACCCTTTGCTTCTGCTTCTTCTCTTTTTTTATCTAATTCTTCTTCTGTGCAAAAACAACGATATGCTTTTCCATCTGCAATTAATTTTTCAGCATACTTTTTATATATTTCTTTCCTTTCGGATTGTCTATATGGTCCATACGGTCCACCAACTTCAGGTCCTTCATCCCAATTTAAATTCATCCATTTTAAATCATTTAATATTGATGTTTCAGATTCTCTAGTTGATCTAGCTTCATCGGTATCTTCAACACGAATTAAAAATTTCCCCTTAGTTTTTTTAGCTAATAACCAATTAAACAGTGCAGTTCTAGCACCACCAACATGTAATGATCCGGTTGGAGATGGTGCAAATCTTACTCTTACAGGGGAATTAATTGTAACACTGTTCATATTTAATTCATTTCGTCCACGATATTTTTTTGAACCAAATGTTTTTACCAAAATATTATTAACATTTCTATTTAATTGATACGATCTAACAAATCCAATCATATTTAATACCACCCCAAGAACAAGAAGTGAGAGCAATACTCTCATTTGTTGTACAACAAGTTTTTTGTTGACGTCGGACTGCAATACTAGTGAACACATCAGGGCCTTATTATGAAAGACATTGTTATGCTTTAACTGTTTTTATGGGTATACATTTTATAAGATATTAAGTAGAAATAAATAATATAGTGGTTTCTCCTTTAATATAGATTAAATTAAATTATTTTATTAAAAGTAAGTTTTATCAAATATATTATTAATTATTTTCAATTGCTTATCTATTAACATTATTCTATGAATAAGTAGTCTTATTACTCTTAGTCATCGAAAATGATGATTCTTTCTGCCGACCACTAACCCCTATCTTACTCGACTAATTTTGAATTTTGACCAAAAAAATATATTTGGGGGAAAAGCATACTAGCAGGAACCTTTTTTGAGCCTTGAGTGGTAATTTTGCATTAGATCATTGCTATTAGTGTGTCGTAGTATAATCATGTTATCTGAAACAGGTCGTGTTGCAAGAAAAACACGTTTCAGTGGTGATTTTAAGAAATACGACCTTGATATTGTAAGTGATGACAGTGGTGGTGATGATAATGAAGAGGAAAGAAAGCAAAGGAAGAAAAAGTCGATGCTTGCTAATCGTAAGACAAAAGAATGTCCAGGTTGTGGTGCCATGGTTTCTAGTTCAGTTAAAGAATGTGGTAGTTGTGATTATAGATTTACATCAAAAGCATTATTAATGGCCACCAGTGGTATTACAAACGCCGATGAGAGTTCTGCTATTCGCGACAGATTTTTATTTGAACCTGAAAGAGAGGAAGATGGATCATTAGTAATAGAAAGAATCTTAGGACGCCGTTTTCGTGGTGAAAGTACGAAAAAAGTAAATTCATTATTTTCCAATTCTACTGCTCAAGAAAGTAAACATGATTACGAATATCTTGTGAAATACAGATCATTATCTTACTTACATGTTCAATGGCTTAGTGCAAGTGAAATTGATGCAATGAACGATAAAAGTAAAAAAGTACTACAAAGATATTTAAATAAATTAGACAGAGGAGAGCAAGTAGATGAAGATGGTGAAATTGATCCAACCTATTTAGAAGTTGAGAAAATATTAGATGTGAAGGAACAAGAAGTAATGGAAGTTCAAGATACAGGTGAACCTCCCGCAAATGTAATCAACTTCGGTATGGAAACCACAGTTGCCTCAAATGTTCACATGACTTCCTTAGCGTCAACTAATAGTTTAAATAGTGCCGATGTAGATCCAACTGCTACAGAAATGGAAGCTATAGGAGAAAATGACGCTGGCGGATCTCGTTACACTAAAAGAGTAATTTCAACAGAGTCCCTTGAAACCACGGTAAAAACTGCCTCGCAAAGATTTAAGCATGTCGAACGTTGCCGCAAAGTATTAGAGAAAATAAGTGATGATCCTTATGCCCATGCATTTTATGATCCGGTTGATACCGATGCATTTCCTGATTATACAGAAATTGTATCTCAACCAATGAGTTTAAGTGAAGTTGAAGAAAAATTGAATAATGGTGACTACAATAAATTTGGTTGTTATCGTGACTTTGCTAATGATATGCGTTTGATATGGTCAAACTGTAAAAAGTATAATTTATATAAAAGTCAAATATGGTATTCCGCACATACTTTAAATATGTTATTTGAAAGATTATTTCAAGCCTGGGTTACTTCATTTCACCAGTCACATATTGATTTTGATGAACCTGTTGGAAGACCCTGGGAATCTGCGTGCCGCTCATGTCTTAGGGAAGATAATGATGATAAAATAATATTATGTGACCATTGTGATGCAGCACACCACATATATTGTTTAAGACCAATGTTACACGCTGTCCCTGATGGAAATTGGTATTGTCCACGTTGTACTGGTTGGTTTGAGCGTCAACAAGAAATGCACGGTCAAATTCCTAAAATATATAGTGCAAGTACCGAAGATGAAGCTAGATCTTATGTAGAGAAAGCAACTAATCGTGTTATTGCATCTGTATTAAAGAAGAAATATCTAGTAAAATGGAGAGGATTATCATACCACAATTGTACCTGGGAAACTGAGATAGATATAAATGATGATATCAAAATTAAAGAATTCCATCTACTTAACGATACACCTCCTGATGAACCGCCCTTAACACAAGCTGAGATAGGTATTGAGTTAAGTAAAGATCATCGTGCTCCGATTCTTCCAGCTAAAGATATACCAAACTCAATCAAAGATTTGGACGCAACTATTTACGCTCAAATTCGCGCATTTCACTTTTTAAAATTTAATCGTAGACCACCAGATGCATTATTAAATGAATGTGGTGCTCCATTGCATTCACATGTTGCAGGAAACAGAACAGATATGTTGTTACCAAATTTTTTATACGAAGATGCTGAGAAATGCAAAATTGCCAATGCTAATTCATCAATTAAAAACGAGAATGATAGTGCAAATCCTAGTCCTGTGAAGTCATCAGAGATAGATCCGAAAATGGAAGTTGATAATGATAATAATGATACCTCCGCTTCTAAGGCAAAAAGTTTGGATAAATCTTTAAAATGGTTTCATCCTATTCCAAAACTTCATGATATTGTATTTAACGAAGTTGCCGACGTGCTAAGCAATGTCGTTTATAGTGTTGCAAGAGGTATTAGACCAGATCCTTATCCTGCAAGGCCTCGGTTGCCTGAGATAACAGCAGTCCCTGGTGAAATTGAAGTATGTATTCCAAAATTACCTAACAAACCAATTAACTTACCTTTGGGTAATTTTGATGACTACGCTTTAGTTATGCAATTACCAGTTATTAATGTTCCCGACCATAAAGGTTATGTTGAAAATTTTGCCATTAGATGTCAGCGTATTAGAGCTGGTGATGTGTTAGTTGCAATCAATGGCTTGTACGTGAAACATCTTTCATTCAAAAATGTCATAAAATTGCTTCAAAGTTGTACTAGTCCATATATTTACTTGCGATTTTATCGTTGTCCTCATGATCAATACGGTAAATTAGATGTTGAAGGAGTAGGTCCTACTGACTACATCACTAATTATTTGGACCAAAAAGTAGAGTCTTATTCATACAAGCCACATGTTCTTCGCTCACAGTATCATGGTGTTTATCCAATTATTGATAGCAATACAAATTTAAGCAGTATTAAAAATGTTAAAAGGTGGAAAGCTGAAGTTCAAGTTGTTGATGGAAAAGCCATTAATTTAGGCGAATTTAGTGAAGAGATTAAAGCGGCTCATGCATATGATAAGTATATTAAATCTTTACATGATGAAACTCGCCATTATAATTTTAATGGCGATGGAACTTTGACCAAATCATGTCAATTATTGCAGAAGATTGTATTAGAAGAATATGAAAGAAACGAAGAGAGATTGACTTCTCTAAAGGAATTATCATCTCACGTTGTCAAAGATAGTAATGCCATGGAAGTTAGTGAGCCTAATATGTTATCGCCTGAGAAAAATAATGCAGCAGCTGAAGTATCAGATGACGAAAATTTTAATGATTATGATTCTCAAGATTTAGATTCGGAACTTGCCTCCTCTGAACATGATAGTGATCAAGATGAGGAAGCTGGATCAGATGACGAATGGATAGATAGTGGTGATGACGATGAGTGGAAACCAACTGCTGTGAAAGAAATCGAGCAAGAATCAGATGGACCATTAGGTAGATTGTTACGAGCAGTTAAACAAACACCGCTACAACCATTAACTTCAGAGTGGTCTAATCATATTTTAGAGCTAGGATCTTCAGGTGGTGTCATTAAAAAGGTTCAGCAAGTCGACATGGCATCTAATGCTGTTATTCGTTTATGGGATAGTGTCAATGCCGCAGCAAGAGTTTTGAATATTCAAATTGAAGCCATCAATAAAGCATTAAAAGGTCAACAAGAAATGGCCGGTGGATTTCGTTGGCGCTGGCAATTTGTTAAGGTTAACTCTATGTTAAACGGTAATAATGAAGACGATGATTTAGATGAGGATAATAACAATAAAGATGATTCATGGAAAGCAAAGTTGTATAAAAAAAGTTTAGAGTACAAAAATGGTGGAACTCTTCGAGATTATCAAGTTGAAGGTTTAAATTGGTTACTTCGATGTTGGTATGGTAAACGATCATCGATTCTTGCGGATGAAATGGGATTAGGGAAAACTATTCAAGTTATTACATTTTTGAACCATCTGTTTGAAGTCGATGAAATAAGAGGTCCATTTCTTATTTGCGTCCCTTTATCCACATTAGAGCATTGGCGACGTGAAGCTGAAGGCTGGACAAATATGAATGTATGTTTGTATCATGACTCTGGTGGAGGTCCTTCTTCCTCATCATCGTACTCAAATATGCGTGATATAATACGAGAATATCTATGGTATTATAGTGGTCGTAGCAGAAGATTGTTAAAGTTTCATTTATTGATTACAACATACGATGACTTAATTAAGGACTATGAAGAATTAGCTGATATACCATGGAGAGCTGTTGTTGTTGATGAAGCACAAAGAATTCGTCAAATTAATAGTAAAATTGCTGATTGTATGCGCTCTGTTGTGACGAAAGGATTAAATGCGTATGGCTACCAGCATCGAATTTTAATGACAGGCACACCATTACAAAACAATACTGCTGAGTTATTTTCGTTATTGAATTTTATCGAACCAGCTAAGTTTCCTGATGCTGAAAAATTTGCCGATCGTTTTGGTGACATCACAACTCAAGAACAAGTTGAAGCTTTACAACGACGTATCGCGCCTCATTTACTTCGCAGAGTAAAAGAAGACGTTGCTAAGGATATACCTCCTAAGGAGGAAACTATTATTGATGTTGAATTAACAACAGTACAAAAGCAGTATTATAGAGCCATTTTCGAAAAGAATCACGCATTTTTGATGCAGTCCATGAAAGGTAATATGATGCCTAAATTGATGAATATCCAAATGGAATTACGTAAGTGCTGTAATCATCCATGGCTAATTCATGGTGTAGAACCCGCGGAAATGGAAAAACTAACTAATAGAATGAAGCATGAAGGACAAGACTCATTTTCAAGGAAGCGTGGTACTACGAGTGATGTTGTTATTAATCGGGATGAATTTGAGCGACGGCGTATGATCGAAGGTATTATTCCTACCTCAGGTAAAATGGTCTTAGTAGATAAATTATTACCTAAATTGAGAGAAGAAGGACATAAAGTTTTAATCTTTTCCCAAATGGTTATAATGATTGATATTATTCAAGAGTATTGTGAGTTTCGTAAATATCCTTGTGAAGTATTACATGGTAGTGTCAGTGGTAACGATCGCCAGAAATCGATTGATCGTTTCAATAAAGATCCTAATTCATTTGTGTTTTTGTTATCAACTAGAGCAGGAGGAGTTGGTATTAACTTGACCGCCGCAGATACAGTTATTATATTTGATTCTGATTGGAATCCTCAAAATGATGTGCAAGCAATGGCACGTTGTCATCGTATTGGTCAAACAAAAAGTGTTACAATTTATCGTTTGATCACACGTAAGTCATTTGAGGCTGAGATGTTTGAAAGGGCATCAAAGAAACTTGGATTAGAGCATGCTGTTTTAGGTTCACGCACATTCACGGATGAAGATTTTGATAATGCTAAGAAGCAAGAAGAGAAAATGACCGCGAAAGAAATGGAACAATTATTACGTGAAGGTGCCTATGCTGTTCTTTTAGAAGACGACGAAGAAGTTAAAGCATTTTGTGAACAAGATATTGAAGCAATTTTAGCCCAAAGAACTCATACAATTATTACTGAAGGAGGTGGTGATGACAAAAAAACTGAGTCTTGGTTGAATAAGAAAAAGAATAGTAAGACACGCAAGAGTTTATTCACTGGAGATTCATCATTAGCTCACGCAGAAATTGATGTGAACGATCCTGATTTCTGGAAGAAAGTTTTGCCTGATCTGGTAAGTTATTAATATTACTTACATGATTGCTAATGATGCCAAATAGAGACCTGAGACTCTGAAATTTCTGTGGATATTATTATCTATTTTGAAGCAATCACTTTTATCAATATTTACTTTGCTCACAACAATATTAACTCTATTCTTATAGGTCACACCAGATATCATGATAGAACGTTTGGAGAATGATCAGTTGGAGGATGAAGATGTTGTTGCTAAGTATATTAAAGATTTAGATCAAATGATGATAGGAATGATCGATTTAAATTCTAAGAATACTTTGCCAGAAAGAGAAAGATCCTTATGTTTCAAGTTATTACTAGATTTAACAACACGAGATGACTTTTTCAGTATGGATGATAGATCTCAATTTCAAGACTGGTTAGTTCAAATTGAAGGTACTCGTGGCCGTCGTCGTCACCAAGAAGTTGTCATCGAAACTAAAAAGAAACGCCGCAAACCTGCTCCTATAGCCACTCGTCGTAAAAGTGTTAGTATCGCCGCATCTGGATCAGACGATGATGATGATGACGACGATGACGCTTCAGAAGCTTCGGATGCTACAGATGATCAAGAACATGTTAAAAAGGAGAAGAAGGAACGTAAACAGCGCAAATCACAGGGAGTTGGTAGTCGCGGAGGCAAACAACGTCCAAACTTTGGTGTTGGACGTGGTAATGGACGCAAAATGAATAAATTTAGAATTCTTGGATTACTTGATGAAAACGGTTTACCTAAAGAGGGTGCAGAAGAAGCATTGAGACTTGCCGAGGCGAGAGGTGAAGTTCCAAAATCTGGTGCTCCAAAGAGACGACGCACTGTTGATGAAAATGACGATGATGTGTCTGGTGCTATAGATAACACAGATGATAAACAAGTTTCCGATAATTCTGAATGGCAAGCACACGATGGTAATGAAGATAACAAAGAACAGCCTAATAATGATCTTCGATTGGATCAAATTATTTTGCAAAAGAGTGCTGGGACTGTTGCAGGAAATACTAATGTTGACGATAGTGTTACTATGGAAGAGGAAGAAGAATCCATTAACATTTCTACTACTTATATGGAAATTTAATTTCAAAGTTGTCAGTATAGAGTCTAAATAGGAAACATTTTATGTATATATGATACAAATACAACAAAAAAATTCATTTTTCACCTAGCATTCTTAACGTACACTGTAGCTTCTAACCACAAATAATTTCCAGCAAAATTTGATATTTCGCATGAGTAAGTTCCCGAATTTGATTTTGTAACATTATATATTATCAACTTATCACTATTAGAGATATCGTCATCGATTGGGATACCATTCTTAAACCATTTGTAATACAATGGTGGTGATCCATCAGCGGCAATTTGAAGTACCAAATTTGAGCCTTGAACTAATTCTTGATAGCTTTGCTTGGTTTTTGACACAGGAGAAGTGCTTATTTGTAAGTATGTTTCGGCTACAACTAGACCTGTATACTCACCAGTTACGGCAATACATTGATACCTACCTTGATCAGTTGGTCTCATCTTGTTGATAGTAACATACAATTGTGATTTCGATGGTTCTGTAATATTAATGCCGTCTTTATACCATTGAAATAATGTTGACTGCACATCACTTTCACTACTGTTATGACTATCAGCTAATTGATTTAAAACAGCGAGAAAATCTTGATCACCAAATGTAATACTCTCCCCACTTTTAACCCAATGACTAATTATATTATTGCTTAATTTGGTGCTTCCACTATTTAATTCGCTTACGATTACTGGAGTGTGACATGTAGGGGCTATATTATCTATTGATATTACCGTAGGCTTCATACTGTAATGAGAACACACTGCTGCAATGATAACACCGAGACCACACATCACTATTGCAATAAATATATAATGATACGATTGTTTCGTTGAAACTACTGTTACACTGCTGGCTTCATTCTCGACATGATATTCACTTGAATTACTTGTAACAGCTTCTGTTACACTATGATAAGATGAAGCCGTCTCATCGATGCGATCTCTTTGCTTTTTCTTAAACTTATTTTTAGTACGGGTACGTGTAATAGTATTTGCAGTAGTTTGATCTACTCTGTTGCTGATGTTGATTGTCTCTGTAGTACCAAAACAGTTAATATTTACTTCTTGTAAATCTGTTTGAGTTTGCACACTCGATCGGTTATGGGCAATTTCGTAATTGAAACTAAAACTGTCATCGGTAATACCAGTGACTTTAGACGTTTCACTGCTGCATACTTCTATATCTTCTATAGCATCCTCATCTATACAACAAACACTAGAATCGGATAAGTAGCAGTCGCTATAACCCGATGTTACACCACCATCTGTATCAGAAAGAACTGATACAGCTGATATTGGAGAGTGCGATCTTGATGATATTGAACCTCTAGTCCTCTGTCTACTTTCTGGTCGTGACTGGGATGAACTGTTACGTATTGTCGGTGGCGATGATATTATATCTAGTGCTGTAGTTAATGAAGCCCACATTGAATCAACATCACATTCCAACACATTTGCATTAGTGCATTCATTATCAGGATTAACATAATATACATTGGTAGATAAAGGATGATCACAAAGATCGGATCTTACTGCGTCCTCTTGCATATAAAGTGCATGAGATGCTGGGAAAAAAACACGTAAAAACCAATTATCAAATTGTTTATTAGTACTGCTATTTCCATTCACTGCCATCAAGTTATTTATCATAACTGGTATCCCATTTGCATTAATTCCTACAGGGATGTAAGTATTACTTGTATTATTAATACTTACTAAAGTGGATTCTAAATGCTGATAACCGAGCTTGAACGCACGATCGATAATAGATAAATTATTGATGGTAATAACAGAGCTCAAGTTATTCCGACAATCGAGTGGGTCTTGAATATTGCAGCATTTTATTGGTAAGTTTCCAATAGTTGATGTAACCGGTTCTAATTTAGAAATAAATTGATTTAATAATGCTTCAAATTTATTTGCTGGGTTAGTTACTTTATTTGCACTGATATTATTAATAGACACACAACCATTTATTGTAAGAATATATTCATCCCAAGCAAATGTAGAGAAAGTAGACAAAAAACTACGCAAAACATCAAATGGATGCTCCAATGCATCATACTTATTCAAGATAAATAGCACCATTACACTTAATGCATATGATGACAACATTCCATTCTTCGATCCCACAATAGAGTATCCGCAGTACTTCCTAGATTCGTTTAAACACCAACATTTTACTAATAATAATGATCGTTTAAAGAAGTGATTTTTACCTATGTATCTATCTACCTCCTCTAAAAATACCGCAGTGGCCACTGCACCTATTTGATTCACTGTTATATCGATATGCACATTATTGACAATGCAATGAGCTAATGGCGTTTTAGCATTTATAAATTCTAAATTTCGTATTTTATTATTATTATGATGTATTGAAGCATTAATATTTGTTATTTCATGGCATATTGATGTGAAAATATCTAATGTGAGCTTCAAATTATTACTATTGCTATGTATGTTATTCGTATCTGATATTGTTTGATTATTCTCAGTTTCTATGTTGTAACTTTCATTACGTTCAAATTGAGAAATAAATACAACTAAATCGATATCGGCTTCAGGTAAGTATGAGCGTAAAGTGTAACTACCCGTTCCCACTACGAGCACATCTAAACCGTACTTCTTCTGAATAATTTGTCTGATAAATGACGATATTTCCTTCCGTCTATTATTTGATGCATGCGAGGGCAAGAAATGTGACAGAAGTGCGTCGATTTCTCTTGTTATCATCCTCCGAATCGCTTCTATTAAGCCTATTAGTACAGTCCACTAGGGGCTACCAAACTAAACTCAGTGTTGTCGCAGACTGTTTTGAAAATCTCCTCTCCAGTTTTTTGTTCCGGTTTTTTAGGCGTACCTTTTCTAATTCCCAGAATACATTTAATCAACGATTACATACATACTATTATAATCAAATCTTGGAAATTAAAGACAATAGATAAAAGATCTGAAATTTGATAAGTCGCTGTATGCTTAGAGTATACATAATTTTAAGGAATTTTTATGACGCCAGTTTTAAGATTTGCAAACTTTTGTTCGTATGTTTTCTCATCTCTTTCATAGCCTGTAGGAACCTTTAAATTCTTTTCAAGTTGAGCACCTTTACCTTTTTGATACATTTCAAAGATGACATTTCGTGGTATAGATTTAGAATAAGCAGCAGCGATTGCAGCATCAGCAACATCAGTTCTATCAATATCACCAGCAACTGCATCACCCTGATTAATGGTCACATTCTCTTCGCCAGCACCTTCGCCATCCATTAATCCTCCAGGGCGTATAATGACATAAGAAAGGTCATTGTTACCATTAGCATTATATTCTTCTATTAATCTTTGTTCCCCTTGCAATTTTTGATCCATAATACCCCCAAATAAATTGGTGAATTTAAATGCCAATGAATTAGGCCGTGTAATAGCACCACTTGAGATAACCACTAACTTTGGAACCTTAAATTTGATACTTTCTAATGCTGTATTATACAATCCATTATTATCTACTGATGCTGCATTTCCACCATTTTTAGATGCACTAGCAGCAAATATTACAACATCTGCACCTTTTATAGCATCATCTAGAGATTCAGGTCGCGTTACATCGCCAGTAAATGTTCTAATATTATCTTCTAAGGTAGTTTGAGAGCGATAAACTGGTCTCACATTTTTATGATCTTTTAATAGTTTATTTGTTATTATTTTCCCTGTTTTCCCACCTGCACCAATTACTGTAATAATTTCATCGGCGGCATTTGCATTTGTTGGTGATATTATTTCTGTACCAATATAAATTGAACTAATACCTAACACTAATGCTTTCTTTAAATTCTTAAACAAGTATGCATTTGCCGTAAGACAATAGCATATTAAAAGAATAAAATAAACTTTTCTGATCATTTACCGATTATTTGGCGAAGATTTAAATGGTTTGTAGCAGTGTTTGTGTGTGAGAGAGTGTGAGTCACTACTGTGTGAGTCACAGTGACAGTGTTTAGATGTTAGATGTGACATCATGTGAGCATCCAAAAGTGCGGTACCGGTATCTCAATTTTATCGATAAAAATTAACTACGCAAGCTATTAAAGTAAATTATATTGAGTCGAGAAAAATGCGGGGAAATATTTTTATAATTTTGTTCTATAAAATACAAAAGGTAACAAAATTTTGACAAATTTGAACAAAGTTTTAACTGCATCCAGGGTTAACTGCATCCAGGGCAATGGTGTAAATTATCATGAATAAATAGGTCGCACTCCATACAGAAAAAATTAAAACATTTAGGGCACTGAAAAGTAGTATCACCATTTACATATGAGCTCAAACACCCATAGCAATATAACAAGCTTAAGTCAACAAGATAATTGGTATTGCTAACATCACTTTTATCAACAATTCTAGACGCAACTAATTCATTCGTTGTAGTATTGGTAACAATATCCATTTCTGTAAAATTTTGAACTGGAAATAAATGGTGAGTACTTCTTGCTAGTTGGGCTGAAGAATGTAAAGGAAGTCGACATACTGCACAATTTGAAGGTATTTCTGAAGTTCTAGTATAACATTGGGGACATATAAATGCTGATGAAAATAATTTTTGTTGATTTCCATCAAATCCAAATGATGGAGCATTATCAAAAGTTTTGTCGGGAAATCCAATATATAATACTTCCGCCGTATTACTAAAATTTACATCTGCTATTTCAGGTGGTGGTATAACATGCTGTTTAACTAATTCATGTAAATGCCTATCATCTATAGCTATTGAATATATACCACCAGTCAATTCACATACATGTTTGCATATGTATATTTCTGCCGATAAACTTATAATATTCACCCTTATTTTGGCTTTTTTTACTTCTTTAATTGTACTGAATATATCATCATCACATGTATTTAATGATGCAAATATAAATAAAACTTCTTTATGGCCATAGTTAGGTACATGTTTTAGTTGTCTCATTGCAACTATAAGTAATTGTTGTAATGAAGCTAAATTATATTTTATTAATGAACTATTTCCTATATATTTTGGCATTATTTGATTTAATTCATTGTCATGATTTTTTATACTTGTTGACATATCTGATAATTTTCCTGCTCCTCTATCACGAGTGTATATAATAGATAATAAAGATATAGGATTTTGATCAAAGTAGTCTCTTAAAAATTCTTTAATACTATTAATAGATGCTTCTAATCTGCATGGTCTAAAATCTTTCTCTATTAAAGCACTATCACTCCAATCTAATCCAACAACTAAATATCTTATCAATCCCCTTCTAATGCTTGTTGTTATTCTTTGTCTTTTAGACCGATATGATCTGTCTTTATCAGTTGTTAACGCAGTTATATTACCATGTTCATCTTCTATCACAGTTTGCCAACTAGCTAATGTTTTTTGTTCCCAGCGATAATTATTTGATTGATTTGCAATAGCATCATGTTCAAGTTCTTCGAGTCGACTGACTGCTGGCGCTTGTGTCATTTCATACAACGACTTTGAACTCTTGCAACTGTTGATTTACACGGTATAAAAATTTATGGCATCAAAAAATTTCCAAAAAAATTTCTAAAATTTTAAAACCTTCTACCCTTCTGGTATCCATAAAACGTCCAAGTGATATTGATAAAGAAAATGTCATCAATAGACAGTCGTATTCTAGGACTTATACGCAACCATTTAAGTCGTGTAAAAATTCCTAGTTTACAAGATAAAGTGTATAAAGATGAATGTGTTTACTCATTTGATAATCCATTTTGTAATGAAGGATTATATGTATCACTAACGAGCTGGTTAGGATATGGTAAAGAGTATATTGCTAATGCTATAAATAATGGTAACCAAAAAATATTTTTACATGAAAAATGGCACCAAATTGAAATTAAAAAAGATGCTTCAGAAAAAGAAGTTACTAAATTAGCAATAGGAGTATCTGGTGGCTTCATGACAGAAAACGTTTATGATATTGTAAAGGAACATAAATTAGTTGTTGTTGATGATAACAATGAATTAATATATATTGATTATCCAAATTCTAATATTCCAGAATATTTATCAAATGCTATAGATGCTATTATTAATCATGCTGGTATGAAAGTTTCAATTGATACCACTACTTGGGACGCAGATCAAGATAAATTTGTATCAAAGTATGCTGAAAATTTAGAGCAATTAAATACTGGAAAAAAAATTTCTCAAGATCCATCATTATGGAAATGTGAAAAAAGTGGTGATACTAATAATTTATGGTTAAATTTATCTACAGGATATATTGGTGGTGGTAGAAAAAATTGGGATGGTACTGGTGGATCTGGTGCTGCATTAGAGCATTATAACGAAACTGGTCGTAAGTATCCATTATGTGTGAAATTAGGCACTATTACGTCAAGAGGCGGAGATGTATGGTCATATGCTCCTGATGAAGATACATTAGTCATTGATCCACATTTATCAAAGCATTTATCCCATTGGGGTATTGATATCATGCAATTAGAAAAAACAGATAAAACATTAGGTGAAATGGAAGTTGATTTGAATAATAAATATGATTGGAGTAAAATTATTGGTGGTAGTGGTGAAGAAATGCAAGTAATATCTGGTCCAAAATATTTAGGCTTGAAAAATATCGGCTCTTCGTGTTATCTTAATAGCATTGTGCAAGTATTAGCTCATATACCTGAAATTGAAAGTAAATATTTTAGTAACAGAGAACAAATTTTACGCACTGTGTCATCAGAACCATACTCTGATTTTATATTACAATTTAGTAAAGTTGTTCATGGTTTACTAGGCTCGAAGTATGTACCTGATAATGCCGAGGTTAAAGTAGACACTGTATCGATGGAAGAAAGTAAAAATTCTCAATCAACTTTGGAGAAGTATATAATGGCTCCACGTATGTTCAAACAATTAGTTGGTAAAGGTCATCCCGAGTTTTCTACTTCTCAACAGCAAGATGCATCCGAATATTTTATTCATTTATTGGATTTTTTTGAACGTAATGAGAAAACTGGTTCACAACGATTAGGAAATGATCCTTTGAGTACCAACAGTTTGTTTAATTTCTACGTTGAAAATAGAATGCAATCATTGACAAGTGGACACGTTAAATATTCTAACCGTGGCCGTGACACATTAAACAACCATATACGTTTACTCATTCCATTAGATAAAGCCATCAATATCGATCAAGTTAATATGCTGCAAGAACATAAAAAGCAACGAATGGCTGATTGTATTAACACAACTAATTCCGATGAAGATATTAAATTGATTATACCTGGTTCAGTATGCATTGAATCTTACTTTGGTAATTCAACAAATGATAAAGTTGTCGATGGCGCTGTTCATCAAGTAATAGAATCAACGCGCTTTCATACATTCCCGCGTTATCTAATGGTTCAATTAAATCGTTATTACATTGGCGATAATTGGGTTCAGGTTAAGATTGATGCTGAGATTCCTATGCCCGAATTCCTTGATCTGAATATGTATAGAGGTCATGGTTTACAGGCAGATGAAGTTCCATTTCCAGCAGTAGTAAACACTGCAGCTGCCGTAGAAGTAATTCCTAATGCGGATCTCGTTAACCAATTAATCTCTATGGGTTTCACTGAAAATGCTTGTAAACGAGCTGCATTAGCCACTGGTAATTCTGATCCTGAAGCAGCCATGAATTGGTTATTGGAACACATGGAGGATCCAAATTTAAATGATCCTATCGTTTCAGGTGCTCCTGTTGCTTCAAGTGCATTTGCACCAGATTCTGATGCTGTGGCTATGATATTATCTATGGGATATTCGAATGAACAAGCTACTGCTGCTCTAAAGGTCTGTAATAATAATTTAGAAGCTGCAATGGATTGGATCTTTTCACATATGGATGATATGGACATTGCAATTGCTCAAGCTATGGAAGAGCGTCCTGCTGCGGGAGGATCTACTGCTGCTGCTGACACATCTGAGCACGTTGATGATGGAAATGGTAATTATGAGTTAATTTCAATAATTAGTCATATAGGTAGAAGCACTGGTTCTGGACATTATGTATGTCACATCAAAGATAAAAGTACGAATAAATGGGTGCTTTACAACGACGAAAAGGTCGCTATAGCTACGAATCCGCCATTAAATTACGGCTACATGTACCTATATAGAAGACTTTAATCTCTTTAGTATTTCTTTAACTTTGTAGTATTTAATTACACAAATCTAACATTTTTTAATACAAAATGACAGTTACTAACAATAACCATCTCATTCTCATCCATTAATGGTTGTATTTGAATTTCAAATAAAAAATTATCTCTCCGTTTCGCGCATTCATTCAAACTATTTATAATAGATCTAACTGCGTCGGCATAATTATATTTAGGCAATGATTCAAGTAATATTTGTTGCTCACGAGTCAAATTCGTTGTATCTAGAAAATTTTCTTTTGTTATTGCGATCGAGACTAAGCTACTAGGAATATTTGCAAATATTTTGGTCAATCCAGTATCTGTTACCTTAACCTTAAGTATGCTATCATTGTCTTCACAATCAGTGCCTTTAGGACCACCTATAAAAAAATAAGCGTTTTCATAAGCTGTTTTAATACGCGAATCATAGACTATTGCACTTTTCTGTTTTCTTTTCTTGCCACTTTCCGTATTACTAAATGACACGGTTTTGGGCGCACAATCATGCCTGATTTTTATTAGATTTTCAAGGAATATTGTGCTATTATTCTCAATTACATTCCATAAAATGTAACGCAATGAACAATTAACTAGCACCACTTTATCTTTGTATTGCAGCAATTTGTCTGGATTATTATTCATTTGAATTAAATCTATAAAATCCAACTTGCTATAACTATCACTAACTGATGAGTAATGTAAAGAATTTGATATTACAAAGGAACTATCTGATTCAGCATTAATTTTTCTAATTTTACTGTAATAAATATAGGAAACTGTAAGCCTCGAGGAGTATATTACAATCTCATCAAGATTTGTATTATTTAATATGTCTAATTTTAGATCTTCAATTTGATTTTTATAAACATTACATAGTTTTACTGTTTGACCATCACAATCTTTCACATCAATCATTTCCTCAATTTTATCGATATATTTTTCATTTGATAATACACGCAATAAATTTTCTTTATTTATTGTTAACATCATATCAAATTTAGGAGCAGGTGATGTATATAATGACTGAAAGTTTTCAACATATTTTGATTCTATACAGTCGAATTTGTTATTGATACTTTTAATAGTTGCATATGGACTTGCGTTAATCCAATCATGCAATGATTTTAATTTAGAGCGTAATATTGGAAGACATTCATCATGAAAGTCTGTGGGTATTAGCAAGTTATTATCTTTATCATGGAATATATATAATTTTCCATTAGTTAATGTAATAACCTTTTTGTTTATATCATTATACGATTCTGTACACTTTTTATTTTCATAATTATGAATAAAAATAAATGTTCCTTGTACTATTCCTTGATGTTGTAACATAGAAGCTTCATCTCCCCAAGCTTGATATACAATTTCTTTGTTCTTTTTCCCAAATGAATAAGTTTCATCAATTAAAAAAATTTCATACAACAATGATGATGTGCCACCTTTTTTACGAATATTTTTACATTTTGTTTTAATAATGAAACAAATAAGATCATGATCTTGGCTGTCATCAAAACCTTGTGACTGGGAAGCAAATGATATTTCACTCAATTTTTGATAGTTTATATGTGTAATTCTAGTCATTACAAATTCTAACAATAATGCTCCTTCAACTACTACACTACCTCTGAAAGATTTGATTCATTAGGTGTGACATGACTGAGAGATATGCGTCTCGTATTTGGCGATGGGACCTCTATTCCTTTCTTCAAATTTGATTTTTTTTTGTCCTGAAAAAAAGTTAACTGAAAAACTAACTAATCTCCCGTGATCTTCACAATGGGTGGTAAAGAGCGTAATTATGTCTTATTTGCATCATTAACGGTTGCTTCATTAGTTGCAGGATACTTTTTATACCGTAAAATGACGACTAAAAAAAGAAAAGGTAAAAATAAATTTATTAAACAAATATACAGGATTATTGATACTAACAAATAATAATTTTATTAGTTGTATTTGTATTAGGAGGACCAGGAAGTGGTAAAGGTACTAATTGCGCTCGAATTGTTCAAGAATTTGGTTATGTTCACTTAAGTGCTGGTGATTTACTTCGTGAAGAAAAGGCTTCAGGTTCAGAATTAGCTGATATGATTAATACTTATATTAAAGAAGGAAAAATTGTTCCAGCAGAAGTTACAGTTAGATTATTAAAGCAAGCAATGGAAAAAAATTTAAGTGATAAATTTTTAGTTGATGGTTTTCCTCGTGATATTGATAATTTAACATGCTGGGAAAAGGAAATGACAGAATTTGCAGATGTACAATTTTTATTATACCTAGAATGTCCTGAATCTATAATGACTGAAAGATTATTAGAGCGTGGTAAAACAAGTGGTAGATCTGATGATAATGAGGAATCAATTAAAAAGCGTTTAGTTACATATATTAATTCTACTAAACCAATTATAGATAAATTTAAAGCAGCAGGTAAAGTTCGTACTGTTGACTCAAACAGATCATTAGATGATGTATTTGGTGATGTTCGATTACATTTTCAAAGTGCTAGTAGTAGAAATTAAAGAATGTCAATAAGATTTAAATTTTGATCCAGATTGAAATTTTAAAATGATGGCTATTTTTAAAAAGTGCAATTTTTATACAATATTTATACAATAAAATCATTCATAAGTACATAAATTACCATTTACTTGAATTAATCAATACTGAATAATTTGTGGTAATTTTGATATTGCTACTCTTAATGCATCCTCTTCATTTATATGTGCTTTATTCAAAATATCTTCCAATAATGATCTTAACTCTAATTGTGCCCGTATACCAATTTGAAAATATCCAACATCATTTCTTGACAAGTATTTTTCTTCAACTAATGATAGTATAATAGCATTGGCCTCGGTGGAAGATTTCCATGTTTTTGGTCTTATATCATATAATTCATTAGAACTTGAAACATTTTTCTGTAATATATATTCAAATACACTAGAAATATATTGTACTTCAGTTGTACTATATTTACATCCAAAATCAATGGCTACTTTATCTTCATCGATATTAGCGATACCATGATAAAATGTAAAACCTTCCGAATCTTGATTTCTATGAACTACACTTCGAACTTCTAATGCTAATTGTCGGATATTGCTATTTATACGCTTGAACATTTCTTTTGTATCATTAATAACTAATCTATTCCCAGGTATTAATTCTTCAGCTACAGATGCCATTATAGCCTGTAATTTCGTTTCTTCAATAATTCCTTGAGCCATAAGTACTTGAATCATTGCCTTTTCAACATTATTCAATGCAGCGCCATTCATATTTGTAACTAGTTCTATGATTGTGTCAAGTCTATAAATCCTACTTTGAATTTTTTGGAATTAAAAAAGTTGGCTGTCGATCTCAAGGTCACATCCCGAGGATCAACAATCACTGTGTTGACACCGAAGTTTTATTACTGATTCAATCTAGTGGCTGAAGTGACTTTGATATAAAGACATGTTTAGTTTAATTGCTGGGTTTTGGCAATGGATATTTGCTAAACCAAACCTTCATGTGTTAATCATAGGTCTTGATCATGCTGGTAAAACAACAATATTAGAGAAAATAAAAGGAAAATTTGGTAATCTGCATAGTTTACCACCTGATCGAATACCTCCAACAGTAGGAATGAATTTAGCAAAGATAACATATAAAGGTAGTAAAGTTGTATTTTGGGATTTAGGTGGACAGATTAAAATGAGAAGTATGTGGGAAAAATATTATGAAGAAGCTAATGCTGTAGTATTTGTTATTGATTCGGCTGATATTAATAGGTTAGAAGAAGCTAAATTGGCATTTGATTCAGCTTGTGAGCATGATTTTTTGGCTCGTGTACCTGTAATTATATTTGCTAATAAACAAGATTTACCTGGTGCTTTACAACCTTCTGATATAGAAGCAAGTTTAAGTCAGTATGGTGGTGTAGGAAAAAAAGTATTTCCATTAAGTGCCATAACAAATGAAGGATTAGAAGATGCAATCAAGAATGTAATTAATGAAGCAATTGTTCATGCTAAATCAACTGTGTAAGTGTAATATATAATTGTAATTTTATTGTATTTTTAATGATTTAACAATATAAACATTCTTATATTAATTATAACAACACTTATTCCTCCTAATATTAATGCCATTAGTACTATAATCATAATTTTTGGTAATACTATATGATAAAAATTACGAATAATAACAACTATTGCAATCATAAGTAATAATGATATTCCGATTATAAATATATATAATAATTCTTTATTATTCAAAATTATATTTATGTAATAACTTAATCCATTTGAATTTATGCTCGAATTTAACGGCAATATAGATTCAATATCAATATTATTATTATTATTAGTAGTAGTAGTATTAAAATTCTTTAATGTAGTTGATTTTATTGATTTAATACTTGTATTTTTCTTTTTATTTTCATATTTATGAAATGTTTCATGAAGTAATGTAGCTGTGTCATATTGATAATATATTATAGGTGTATCAGATGATTCATTAGTAGCTGAATTCTCTTGTTTTTTTTGAATATTTATATAATGTCGCCATTCATATAGATTTTTTCTTGTCAATAGTAGTTTCATTCTATCATTTATATCTAAATACTCTAATATTATGACAAATATTTTATTATTAATAGAAATAGGAAATATTTTCATGTTTTCTATAGATTTATTCGTTGGATATATATATTTGGTAACTAAAATTTCATTTGATATTAATTTCATACTACCTAATGGTGTTTTCATTAAATCATCAAATGATGAAAATTCTTTACTATTGGCATTATTATTATTATCATGTGGTGGTGTATTTCCATTATTATAATAATATTTATTTTTATAATTACCATTATGTGATGAGTTATTTAATCTATTTGCATTAGCACGCGACCCATTTACAGATTGAGAAAAACTCATTGAGCTTAATGATGGTGAATTTTTAGATAATTTTTTACCGCTTGAAGACGCTGATATTGAACCTGTAAATGATGCTCTTAATGTAGGCGATGAATTGCCTAATAATGGATTGCGCTCATCTTTATACGACATATGTCCCCTTTACTGTTCCCTTATGAAGGAAGATTGACGCGCGGCGCGGATTTTCCTCTTTCTTTTTTCGATCTTTTTTCAAGTTTCCACACCATCATCATGCGCAGATGGATTTCGGCGATGAGAACCCATAAAGCAAGAACTATGACATCAAGGAGTCCCTTTAAAGTAAACACAGAAAACGCAATAAAAACAAGCAGCTTTACTGATAAATTGCTGACATTTTTATGGAACAAATTTGATTTGATGTTTGAAAAATCTATTCCTGAAATCGTGAAAGATGCAGTGGGTAACTTACCTCGATATTACTTGTACTGTTTTGGTTTCATATCGCAATCAATTGCGATAGCAATATTTATATCCTTCATTTATGCTAATTATATTCGAATGATGAATTCCACATTTATTTCTATGGATTTTACCGCTGGGAGATGTCAAAGTGTGCTAAAAGCAATATCAGGAACGTATACTGGCAGCATGGATGGCTATTGGGATGGTTCATCAAAGTATAAATTATCCAACAGTATATATAAATTTGAATTTTCTAATTTGGCACAGAGTTCAGGTGATTTTCAGGCATTAATGAATGAATATTCCACTGATATATCTAATCTTGGTAGCATCGCCATGATCCAAACACTGCCCGAGAATTTATTATATTGGGCCACGTACAAGAAGTCTATTTCTGTTGATGGTAATGATCAAGTATTGATGTTCACTGGTTCTCCTGCCGCTATCTTCAACACCGACAAGTTTCTCATTGCATTGGGATCGTCTGACTATAGGAATTGTTCGATCGCTGCATCAACCTATTGGCAACCAACACATCGATATTATACGTACAATGCAAAAGTGGAAATGCAGTGGACGGTGAGTGACTACAAGCAAACCGCGTGTTACCACATCTCTACCCCAGAGCAATTTAATTATGACTCTAATTACGATGGAGACAAGTTGACTATACAGTTGGACTTCAACTCATTCTCCGTTGCTACTGCAACGAACCTAGGGATTCTAGATTTTGAAGTTTTATCGCCTTCCTTTGATGACACAAACTTGTACTACCGCGGTAGGAACTACACTTACAACTTGTACTTCGACGACCGCTTTACATTGATGGAACGCGTCTATTGTCTAACCAATAGCAGTGGTATCGACACCGTCTCCAGCAATCCCTTCACCACGTTTTGTTTTATGGCTCTGGGTAAGTACCTAGCTATACCAGTGTTCAACTCATGGGGTTATTACGACTCTTCGTACAAGACGCATCGGTGTGAATGCCCTGTTGCGGACGACTCTTACTGCAACAACCTGGACTTGCTGGTTTCCTTTATTTATTTCCCCTCAGAGCTCAACCTGGATCCTAATTGGACGAAAAATAATCTCATTGGAACAAAGTTATTAGACCTCGCATTAAAGGTAAATATACTCATATCATTATATTAATTTCATTTACATTCTCACTTACTTACTCACTCACTATAATAGTACACCGCATCGGAGTTATCGCAACTGGCTTGGAATGCCTCGAACGCACTGAGTCAGAAAGGAGCGGAGTATCTAGATACCGAACATTTTGACTTCTGTGACAATGAATGTGCTGTTTTCTTGGTAAACGCGTACACTGACAACCAGCAACCATTAGTGACGCCGTACTACCACCAGCTAGACACTGGCTCATGCGCTGATACATTTACTTCTGCTAATTTCTCCGAGTTTGTGAAGAATCCACCAGCAGCAATTACAGAAAGCTATTTTAATTGCTATCCATACAGTAATTATGCTCTGTTAAATTCAGTAGGAATTGCCGCAGGTAGTGCTAAGGCAGTACTCCCAATCATCTTAATGATCATAATGCCTATGATATATATATTATTGCAGCGTTCAGGATTATTAGTAATGATTGATGTGCCATATCCACCTATTGAGAAGGAGCAAGCATTGAAAGAACTTGCCGAGCATATGTTACTGATCAGAGATGGTAAAGAGTCTGTAATACAGGAACATGGTGTTATTTACAAAATGTCTAAGGAGTTAATAGCTGCAGCACAAATAGGCGATACTAAAGAGGAAGGAGATAAAATTGTAGAAAGAAGAAAAAGTATCTTTGGCAACACTCAACTTTTAATTTCAAATGCATCAATCGTACCAGATGCCGAAGATTGTAGAAAGTTTGAAGGAAATGTAACGATGTAAATGTTGTTCATAGTATGTATCTAATTTTCTAATTTTAATAATAGAACATTCTACTTTTGTCTTGGGTGTGGATTACCGGTACTTTGGCGAAAAATCGCCGACGCCGATTTTGAAAACCAAAAATAAGGAAAATGGGAGTCCCTGAAAAAATTATCTCCTCCGTAATTGGACTTCTTTAAAGTGGTCAGCATTTGTTCGCATAAACAAACTTCATTACACATTATTATAGTGCATGCAGTTTTGGCTAGCCTTGGTCTTTACCTTGGCATTATTGCCACTCACTATTATTAGTACGAATCGCATACCCGAGTTCCCGCGATCCCCACTGCAGAGAGTTATAGCAAAGATAGCCAAATCAATACTAGTTAGCGCAGCTGT
>JACCDO010187713.1_pt1 | contig 41400 bp, 54 predicted proteins | sample 7446101 | NCBI WGS metagenome assembly JACCDO01 (sample SAMN15323440, study PRJNA562643) | freshwater metagenome | isolation source: river surface water | place: USA:Blue River Watershed | collected 2017-08-16 | reverse complement strand
GTATGAGTTTAAGTGTCTTGTCTGCAATGTGCAGTATGAATCAAAGCGAGAGATGGGCGACACGCTAGCGCCTATATGTTGTGGCATTAGCATGGAGCGAGTATGGTCTGCTCCAGCCGTCAAGTTCAACGCCCCTGGGTTTTACAGTACGGGCGGATAGGTTTTCTTGGCTGATGGGGAAGCGGTCAAGAAAAGCAAAAAAGCCCCCGCAACCAGATTGCTCTGGAAGCGGGGGTTCTTTGTGTTTAAACGGTTACTTTACTTTACCGAATTCAGGGGCTGATGGGTCTAGCCACTTTAGGACAGGACCAAGGAAGCCAGCGAGCGCTGCCATACCAAGGGTCTTGATGTCTGTCTCACCTGCTAGGTAGAGTGCGATAGCAGCAGATGCTGCAGCACGGAACCATGTGAGTGAGATTTGCTTTAGTGTTTCCATTGTGTGCCTTTCTATTTTTTCTTGTGAACTGGGCAGCATGTGCATACAAGCGTAGGCTCTGCTGCTGGTTTCTTTGTAGGCGGAGTGCTTAACTCTGCTACAAGTTGGTTCACAAGTTTTGGTTGGTTTCTCCACCAGAACCAAGGACTGGTATCTCCAGCCTTATCTTCCTTGATGGATACATGGAGATGCTTAGTATGCGGGTTGCTGCCCGTGTACTTCCTATCGCCCTTTTGCTTGGACCAAATTCTTCCATTGAATATCAAGTAACTAACTCTTTCATCCTCACGGAACTTTAGGTATAACTCAGCGCAGTCTATGCCATGCTTTGGGTCATGCGTTAAATCTACTGCAAGCCCAGTGTTGTGGTCTGAGTTAGGACTCTGCTTGATGTGAGCAGCAGATGGGAGTAAACCGTCAGATGCCTTCTTGCGTAGTGGCGCAAGCGCAGTCGCTTGTCGCAGCAGTGCTATCGCAGCAGGGCTGGCAACCTTGGCAATCTTTGGCTTCATATGTATCACTCATCTTTCAGTTTGTTGTAAATGAAATCAATTTTATCCTTGGTGCTTGAGCCACCATTATTGGTGAGTTCATGCTTGACTACCGCCATCTCATCCCTAACGATGGTGCGAACTTCATTACGAATAAACCAACGAAGTCCAGTGAGGTAGATGCCGAGGATACTTAGGATAGTTAGGACTAATCCAGCCCAATCGTTTGCAGACATTTGTGTTTAAACAACCGTTCTCGCTATGATTTGTATGACTCCGCCATAGCCAGAGAATCCTGATTGTGGTGGCGCAGTTCTTGTGAAGGTAACTTGTTCTACCACTGCTTCGGTTGGTTCACCACCAGCAGTGAAGTCTTGGATAATCAGGGTTTGACCCTGTGCTTCTAGTTGTTCTAGAGCCTGCAAGCGGGCTAAGGCGTAGCCTTCAAAGCCAATCATTTGCTTGTTGCGGTCTGTCTCTCTATCAAAACAAAAGACAGGAATCTGAATAACACGAGCGCGGGTAGGAGTAGGCAAAGCCTTAACAGAGTAACCAAGCATAGTCGCGCCAAGCGCAGTGTTAGTAGAGTTACGGTTAAGACGGAAAGTGAACTGTGCCTCGGCTTGAACATCTGTAAATACAGAAGCAAGGTCGTAGTCGTAGATTTCTGTGGTGCCTTCGGTGACTGTCTTAAAGGCTTCGTTAACACCATTGAATGTCCTTAGAATATCAATGTCACCTTGAAGCACGCCATCAAAGCGAATCTTTAAACGCTTCCATGCTTTGTTTTCAAAGGTGTCAAAGCGGATGATACCTGTGGTGAACTGACCAGACTCTACAAGTTTAGTCTTTTCCTCAATCCACAAGCCTGAGTTTTCAACAGTAAATGCTTTACGCCCATCAGATAAGGTAGCAATAGCCCATACTGAACCAGTTGTTCCAATAGCATAAACATCTTTAGCGTATGCATACCCGCCAGTTGAAAGAGGTGAGCCAAGGTTAAAACGAATCAATCCAGAGTAGCCATCAATCTGTCCTGAAACTCCAGCCCATACGAACTCATTGCGTGCTGTAAATGCATAGACATTGCCAGTTGTTTCTACAATGATTGGACCATATGAAAGGTTATAGTTATCATCAGCGATTGCTACACGAATACCTTGGCTAGTACCAAGCATGACATATGTACCAAGGTAGCCATACATAGATGTAAGAATCTCACCTCGTGGCAAGATGAGAACTGTTGTCATTGTAGTCAAGGCACCAGTATTATCTACCGTAATTTTAAATGCTAAGCCTTGGTCGCCTGAATATCCACCAACATAGATAGCACCGCTTGACTCTGTTACCGCTGTAAATCTAAAACCAATAGGCAGTGTGGTAGAACCATTGACTGGAGTAAGCGTGCTGAGGTTAATGGTTGAGCCAGTGTTGCGAGCCAATTCATACACAAATGTGCTGTTGTTGACATCTGTATATGCAAGAATAAAGCGTTGCTTTACATAGTTAATGTTTGCACTAGATGCATTGGCTGAGTTAATAGCATAGTCTTGATGCAAGGCAGGGGTAGCCTCATCAAAAGAGTATCGCCATACCTTGGTGGGTGTAACCAACATCAAGTCATTACCACCCATACAACCCCAAAGGATTGTCTCATTAATCTGGGTGTTGTTGATGATGGTTGTTTCAACGCCAGTTGTTGCATTGATTCTTAATACGCGAATAGTCTCTGCTGCTGAACCTGTTACCTTGATAAGATAATCAACACCAGCAATGGTAGTTGAGAATACGCCAGCACGAGAGGATGAACCTTCTTGTAGGTAAGTATCCTTAAGCAGGCTGATTTGACCTGGCTCCCATATGTTTAAACCAATGCTATCTACATAGCGGAAGCGAACTTCCTCTGGAGTACCAACGATTGGCTCTTGGTATGTAATACCTGCACCAAGGTGGAAAGATGACTGAGAGCGAATCCAGTAACCAGAACCAGATAGTGACTGCTCACCTGGGTCACGCGAGTTATCAAAGCGCTGAGTACGGAACTCTGCGGTCTGTCGGCGGTAAGGTGTATTGTCTGTGATGGCATAAATGAACGGCAGTGAGCCAACAGCAACATCGTACTTGTATGTAGTTGGGTCATAATAAGCCGATGCGCGACCAGATAGGTCAATGATTACGCGCTCGGAAATATCAGGCGGTCTGCTCGTAGCCATGCTTCTCCTTAGTTATATTTTTTTTGTTCCCAGAAAAAAGTCTTATAGCCATTAAACTCTTTTTCATGCAACTTATTAAACAAGTTGGTTTTTGTTTCTGGCTCTATATCTTCTACTTCCATTTCCCACTCATCCCGTTTAAACGGTATTACCTGCACAAGTGGGGTGCCTTTAGGTATTACTCCCTCAAAGTTTCTGTCAGATAAAACAAATGGGAAATGTACTGCAAGGTTATATGTATCTGTATCTACAACACCAGGCATTATAGATACAATGTTCTGCCTATGTGCTGGTGGTATAAATAAACAAGAGTAACCTTCTGGAGTTTTTATTCCCCATGTGTTAATAAACTTTGCCACCAAGTCATCGTTTTTATCCACAGCAAAATGGTTGCCCGCTTGCAGTGGGCTATGTTGGGCTAATATATTTTCTTCTACCTCATAGCAAACTTCATTGCCTTCTCGGTAAATCTTTATATCAGCCCATGAACATATTAAGTATCCAGCAGTCATAACATCAAAAACTGGCATACACTTTTTTATTGTGGCGGTTGTAAGAAAAGAACCGTTTATGAATCCAGTTTGTTTTACATTATTTATGTAAGGCTGTGTGGATTTGTACCAATCGGGAAGATTGTCTTTTGCTAATACTGGTGGTGTACCATCTAATTGTTTCTCATTTAGAAAAGAAATCTTCATACAAACCTCTACTAATTAAAACGGATACGGAACCTCTGGTCTTACTCTATACCCATTTTCAAATAGTTGCTCATCTGATAGTACCTCAAATGATGAAGTATCAACTCTCTCATCAACGCTTGCTACAACAGTTGAATCCACTGGATGAACAATATGCTCGCTATAGATTTCAGTTCCAAGCCCATCTGGAATCCCAAGCATTGACATTGTTGCTTCATGCCAGACATTAAAGGAATCTATATTTTCAAATTTAATAAATGGCATTATGAAATTCCCCACTTCTGCATTAGCCAGTTAGCCATATCGGTTTTTTCTTGAGCAGTCAAAACACGGTTGTAAATCAAAACATCTCCCATATAACCGTTCCAACCAAATGAACCATACCAAGGGTTTGTTCCTTGACCCAAGAAGAACTCGCTGTTGTTTGCAACATTGGATGCTGTAGCGTTTTGTGTTCCAGTGTCAGTTAAATTAACTGCTTGTGTTTGAGCAGAACCACTGATTGTTGCTATTTGTGCATACCAAATTCCAGAATAGTTATTTGCAGATAAAACACCAGCAGTTGATTGGTTTCCAGCAAGACCAGTATTTACGCGAGAAGCACCTAGGGCATCATCATTTCCAGTAAATGCTGTACACCATTGTCCACCAACATAGTTTGATGTTCCCCATCCAACGGACTGCTGCGCTCCACTAGGGCTTCCAGTTGTACCGTTTGTCATGCCAGCAAAACAGATAGTATGAGTAATGCTTCCGCTTGATGGTTGTGATGTGCTACCAATCCAGTCATTATTGGCTCGTGTAAATTGAACTGCAGCCCTACCGTTTTTAACATTAGATACAAAGTTTGGTTGCTTTGAACCAGTGGCTTGAGTAATGTTTGGTCCACCAGATGCGGGTGACTTGTTGTTCCATTGAGACAAATTTCCACTTGATAGTGTCATGGTGGCTGAGTCTGTTCCATCATACCAATGGGTAAGCCCGCTGGTTACAGGAGGTGTGTTATTAAAGATTACTGCTGTTCCATCCCAAAAGTCAGAACTTTTCACACCTGTCTTAATGCTTGACCTAGAGAAAAAACGAATTGACATTATGCCCCCTTAGAGCGCTGCAATTTCTTCTGGTGTAAGACCTAACGCTGCCAACTTAGCCTGAGCAGATGCTCGCGCTTCGGCTGCTGCCTGTGCTGCTGCTTCCTCTGCTTCTTTAGCAGCCTGTGCTGCTGCAGCCTGTGCTTCAATTTCAGCAATTTCTTCATCTGTCATTTCAACAAATGTTTCAATTCCAGTTGAGCAGTCCATTAGTCCTTTAAGTGGTCGTGTCATTTTTACTCCTTATTAGTTTGAGATTCCGTAAAGCCAATATTTTGTTCCAGCAAGTAACATGTCTCCAGCAACAGTAATAGTAATACTTGTAATTGGATTTGTGTCTGTTGATTGTTGAGAAATTAAATTCATATATGCTGTAGTTGCATTGTCTGACTGAGCAGCATTATGTGTAATATAGTTTTTACTTTCTGATGTTTTATAGTTTCCAAAAGTAATTTCAGACATACCAAAAAATCCTGCTGTATATGTATTAGCAATAGCAGAACCAATGTAACCATTAGCGTAAGATGATGCAGAAGTGTTACCACTATTGCGAATAAAGTATTGACCAGATTTAGTTCCAGTATTATTGTTTAAGTACGACCATACTGCCTGGTCATTAGTGCTGCTCATACGCGGAGTAAGCAACAACCTAAGATGTGTAAATGTCTGAGGTATGTTGTTAATTGAATAACTTGCTGTGTTGCTTGGCAATGTTGCAGATGAAATTAAAGTAAATGTATTTGGCATTATGCTCTCGCTATTCCATATAAACCAAGAGTCGCACCTGAAACCCAGTTTCCAGCATTTGGATAGATTAAAACAGTCATAGATGTAATTGCTGCTGTGTTATTCCAATGACCGCAATACCCACGAACTCGTGTGCTAATACCGCCTTGACCTAATATGCCTTTATAGATTCCAGAAGTGGAATAACCAACAACATGCACAATGCTAGTTGAAACACCAGCGCTTGTTATTAAACCAACTTGAGCGTTTGGTTGTGTAATTGAACTATTGCTTCCAACTCCTTGGGCTGTTGAGCCTACACCTTCAAATGCTACCCACCCATAGTTATTTCCTGTATCACTATTGAACTGTACGCATATAGAATTTTCACCACCGCTTGTTGTATAGCCAGTAGTTATGAGATATAACTCATTATATGTTTGAGGTATATTGCTAAATGTATAACTATTAGTAGTGCTATTTGCAAGTGTTGTACTACCAATTTGTGTAAAAGTATTACCTGCTGGCATTAGTTGTCACCCCTTAATTCCATACAAAGCAAACACTGTATTGCTTCCAAATGTTCCATTAAATGAACTTCCATTTCCACCAGTATTTGCATATACTGTGAGAGAATCAACTGCTGCCGTACTACTCCAAGAAAACTGAGTTAAACCAGAACCAGGAGAAGGAGAATACATTGAACCTCCAAGAGTTTTAGATGTTTTGTAATTGCTGCTTGTATAATCAAAAATATCTGTAACAGCAATAACTGGTCTTGAACTTGATGTGTTCATATCTTGTGGGTAATACAACAAAGCATAGTTAGTTTGCAATGTTCCAGCATAACTTCTAAATGTAGTATATGTTGATGTGCTTCCATTTAATCTAATTCCAAGAGAGCAATCTGCATTGCTTCCATACATTAAAGATACAAGCCTTAAGTGTTTATAGGTTTGCGGAATAGAACTAAAGGTATATGATTGAGAACCACTGGGAGTCCCAGTTGCAATAGAATCAAAATCATATGTAAATAAAACTGTGCTTTGGTCCCAAAAGTTAGTGTACTTTGGCAACGCTTGAGAAAGCCTAGAGTTGCTGAATCTTGATATTGCCATAGTGTTTAAACTCCGTTAGTTTAATTAAGCGATTTCTGAACCATAAACATTGAAAGATACATTTGCGGTTGATGCATATACTGTAATTACATCCGCTGCATTAAGTGTCAAGCCAAGGGTAAGAGCAGTTGTATCGTTAGCAGCGAGCGCTACATCGTATGCAATGTAATGTTGGTTTGCTAGTGTTGCTCCATCTGGGCGTACCGCAATGCGGTATGACACAGCAGAAGTTGAAAGGTTAGCAACAGTGATTGTTGAAATTACTGTTTCTGTTGCTGACGGTACTGTGTATGCTGTAGTCGCTGTAGTGGCAGAAGGGTTAACCTGAGCCAATACCTTGTAAGTTGTTGCCATTGTTTCTCCTTATTACATCCCGCCGAAAAGTAGGGCGGTAGGGGTTGGGTCTGTTGTTATTGCTGCCCACGAAGCGGTGCTTCCGTTTGTGGTCAGGTATTTGCCACTGTTGCCAGTTTGTGAAGGTAATGCATCCACCACACCCCATGACGATGTTGTGCCATTGGTTGTGAGGTATTTTCCGTTTTGTCCAGTTTGTGATGGTACTACATAACTTGAGGTTGTATCTAGCGACACAGTGACTGTACCGCTTGTTCCGCCACCTGATAGACCAGTACCAGCGGTAACTCCCTGAATATCAGCAGATGCATTATCTGCGTTTGTTCTTGCCTTTGACATTATGCTCCCATCAAGAGAAGTGGATTGAATCCAGCCTCGGCTGTGGCTGACCACTTAACACCTAGGCTTTGGGTTGAATCTGCTGTAAGGACATATCCATTGGTACCTACTGGTAAGCGCCCTGCTATGTCATTGGCGCTGGCAACTAACAAGTCACCCTTTGCCTCAAAGATTGAGGAAACTAAAGCGTTGACTACGCTAAACGGAGTAAAGATAAGAATCTCTACAATGTCGTTGGCAACCAGCGCTGGAGATAAACCAGTGATGCTTGTGCTTGATGCCTCTGTGTAGTCCACGCCTGGCACAAGCATGACACCGTTGAGGTACAACTGCTCCCATCCAACTGTGTACTGCAGAGCCACACCGTAATCATCGTTACCGCTGAGGCTAGTCTCGCCACCTGCAGCCGTCTTAATCCAGCGTGTCATAGAAACATTTGTAGTGATTGCATCCCAAGCGGAGCCATCCCATACATACATTTCAGAGTTGTTAGAGTTCCAATAGAGCGCACCTACGATAAGTGGGTTGCCATCGTTATCTACTGTAGGTGGTGTTGTTTTAGCACCAAGGTAGCGGTCATCAAATGAATCCCATGCAGCCTCTGCCTGAGTTGCAGATGTTGCTGCTGATGTTGCACTGGCTGCTGCGTTTGTAGCACTGCTTGCTGCAGCACTTGCTGAGTTAGCAGCAGCGGTGGCATAGGATGCAATAGTTGCTACTGATGCAGCAGCAGCAGATGCTGATGCAGAAGCAGCGGTTGCGCTTGATGCAGCAGCGACTGCGGATGCTGCTGCGTTTGTCTCTGATGTGGCAGCAGCAGCAGCACTTGCTGCAGCAGCCGTTGTTGAGGCAGCAGCCTGAGCAGCAGAAGTTGCAGCAGCACTTGCTGATGCAGCAGCATTTGTTTCACTTGTTGCAGCAGCAGAAGCAGAGTTTGCAGCAGCAGTTGCATAAGAAGCGATTGTGGCTACAGAAGCAGCAGCAGCGCTTGCGCTTGCTGCAGCATTGGTAGCACTTGTAGCAGCAGCCGATGCACTAGAAGCAGCAGCGCTAGCAGAGTTAGCAGCATTGGTTGCGCTAGTAGAAGCAGCACTTGCACTGTTGGCAGCGTTGGTCGCTGATGTGCTAGCAGCAGATGCAGAAGTTGCTGCAGCGCTTGCAGAGTTTGCTGCATTTGTAGCGCTTGTGGCTGCAGCAGCAGCGCTTGCGGAAGCAGCAGCAGCACTAGCAGAAGCGGCTGTTGCAGAGCCAAGGATACTATCTACATAGTTCTTTGGTGTAGCAGATGAGTCAACCATGCCTACGGAAGAAAGACCAGTAATGACTGGGGTGCCAGAAATAGTAGGGCTTACAAAGGTTGCACTTGATGCAGTAAAAGAACCAGTAAATGTGCTGGTTGAAATAGTAGAACTTGTAATTGTTGCTGATGTATATGTTCCACCAGTAATTGTTGCTGTTGATGTTACAGCGCCACTGATTGTTGCAGCGTTTATTGTAGGAGTAGTAAGAGTCTTACGGGTAAGAGTCTGAATTTTATCTGTACCGACAACAACGCCATCTCCTGACTGCAAGCCATGAACATGGGTCTGACCAGCAGCGGTGAGGATAGCCTCATCAATGTTATAGCCACGAGCAGCAATATGATTTTCTGTGTCACGAAAGTCACGACCAGATACACCGTGCCTTACCACTGCACCAGCAGAGTGAGCCACTGCCTGTGTGTTGTCAGAGCCACGAGTTACAGTAAGTGTTGTTCCGCTACCAGCGGTAACTGTAACTACTTCTTCTTTAGAAGTATCTGGGTCAACGATGAGTGTGAACGGATATGAAGTTGGGAAACCGCTAACAGAGCCTACAATGAAAGAAGTGTTTGACTGCCCTTGTGACTGTGCGGGGATTGATGAACCTAGTGCGGTTTCTACTGCCGTTGAGGAGTAATACCGCGCTGGTGAGCCTGGGTCGCCTGCTGCCATTTTTTACCTTATCTCTGATAGTGGGAACGAATTGGATAGTCACGGCGCTGACGGTCCGAGACTTCCTTTAAACGCTGGTTGTAAATACTAAATAGGAACTTGGATGCGTTCTGTCCAGAACCTGCTGGTCGCACACCATCTAGCGCATCTGCCATAGCAGACTGTGGACCAAGGCGTGAAGGGTCTAAGAAAGAAATCATACGGAAGGCTGCACCATAAATGGCAACATCTTCTGAGTATGATGGCAAGCCAGTTGTTGAGTAATTGTCATTGTCATTTACTAGCAAGTTAGGCGCTGCGCGATAAACGACATGAACAGTTTGACCAGGGACAATACCTGAGTAAACACTGATGCTTTTTGTAGTTGCAAATGCACTTGAGTCTGCTGACTTATCAAGTGTGTATGCACGAGTTGGCATCCACTCTCGTGATGGACCTATTGTTGAATAGGTAACTGCAATAGCATCATCAAAGTCTGCTGGCAACTCATATGTTGTACGGGCTGCAATGAAATCAAAGTCTGCTGATTTAACCGCAAAGATTTCTGGGTACATTGCTTGGATGGTGTCGTTAAGAGCGTTCTTAATTTCTTGGCGTGGGAAGATTGGGCTAGCCATAACCTTCACATTTGAGGAGTGCGCTGCTGCTGTAGTGTTACGCTGTCCGCGACCCCAAGGGGCAAGTGTAAGAGTGTTAGCCACATTGTCAGTGTTGTTGACAAAGAGCATCTCATCATCAATCTGTATGTAGCCACGCCCAAAGACAGAAGCATCTGCCACCGATAGGGTTGTTGCTGTGCTGGTGGCAGGAGCAGTTAGCCAAGATGTTGGCTCTGAGTTCTCCGTGTAGCCATGAAGGACAGACTCAACACGGTCTGCTAGTTGACCAAATGTACTCATGCGTTAATGCTCCTCAAAGCATCCACAGCCGATAGCCCGCTGGTTCCAGCAAGTTCGTTGCAGATAGCGTTTAAACTCTTATAGTCCTTAGGGCTACGGGAGGCGCTAGCCTTGAGATTAAGGGCAGCAATAATTCCTAAGCCGTTTGTACCAGCCCAAGCGTTAGCAGCCCCTTGAGGGGCTTTGTAAGCCGTATAGACGGTGATTCCTGCTAGACGGTTGAGTTCGTCTGTCAGTGTGCTTCCTGCTGCTCCTGTTGCCATTACTTAGCCTTTCTCCGTGCTGCTGCGTTATCCACAAGGTTTGGGTATGGTCTGCCAGCCCTTCTTGCTGCAGCCTTAGCCTTAGCCTTTTGTGCTGGAGTCAGAGGTGTTGACTTCTTCTTAGGGTTTGGTTTATCCCAAAATGCTTTCTTCTTCACCACTTCACCTTGTCTGCCCAATACGCTGCGCTCATCTTGCCTTTGGCAATGTTCTTAGCGTGGCGTGCCTTAAATGATTTCTGTCGGGCGGTTGGCTTTCTATCGCCAGTGACACCCTGTTGACCAAAGCGAATAGTCTTAACCTGTGTGCCTTCCTTAGCCACAACTACATGTGACTTGGTTGGATGGCTAGGCGTACGCTTTGGCTTATTAAAACCTGATACTCCTGCTCGCTTTAGTCTAGGGTCTGCCATTTACTTCTTCTTTGCTTTTGCAATCTTGTCAAGATTTGCTTGCTTGATGCCAACTTTTCTCATTGAACCAACAATCTGACCACGAGTTGCTGCCTTCTTTTTAGCAGCAGCAGTCATAGGTGCTGGTGAATATGATGTTGATGCTTTCTTCTTCATTGCCATTATTCTTTCCCCTTTTTATTCTTGGTTGTTTTTATTACATGTCCTCGTCATCATCTTCCATCTCAAGGCGAGAGCCTGTACCGACTTCACCGAGACGAACGATTGGCTTGTTGTATTGTGCTACATTTGCTGGAGTAGGAGCAGAGTTAACTTTTCTGCCACCAACACCGTATGGGCTTACTGTTCCGTAGCATCCGCACTCAATGCACATTTCTGCTCCTTTGGATTGTTAATTGTATTTTCCCTCCAACTGAATCGTTGTAATCAGAGGAAATCTCTATTGCCTTGATTGCTGCTTCTTGAGCAGATTCAAGGTCTTTTGGTTCAAGTGCAGCAACTGCACCTAGTGCATTAGCACCGCCAGCACCTATGCCGTAGTAACCCTTATCATCTTGTGACCAAGAGAAGTAGTGGTCCACTTCAAACACCTTGCCATTGATGGCAAAGAGTGCATCCCATCCAGACTCTTTATCGCTTGCTTCAATGACATAGCCATTGGCAATCATGGCTTTGCGTAGCGATGGCAATACGGTTCCTACAAGGAAAGCCACTGGGTCTTTAGTGTATGAAATTTTAGGTGGAGTCCAGCAGTATGCAGCAATGTCTGCTGCCTGTGAATCTCCAGCAAAAGCATAAACATAACCAGCCTTCTCAAATATCTTGAGCATGCTGTCTGCTTCATACTTTCTACCGTTGTAGGTAATCAGTGAGTCTGCTGCGATTACCGCACAGTCATCTAACTGAATACCTACTATGGCTGTCATCTTTACCCCTTATGCTCCGTATGCCTTACCAGTCTTATTTGAAATCTCTACTGCCTTCTGGATTTGCTTCATGCTTGTTCCATCTGGCTGAATACCCTGTTCGCGGGCTGAGCGATATGCTTTAAGTTCTGCATCCCATTTGCTATTAGACATAGATACCTTAGAGTTGGAATCACCTACTCCAAGTTCTAGTGTAGAAATCTTGCAACCAAAGCAACCTTCTACATATTCTGGATGCATCTGTATCCGATGTAAACTCATGCTGGTGTTATGTACTCCCCGTATCCTTGAGCAGTTAGGGCATCTGCTGTGTCTTGGTCAATAAGTGTTGTAGTTCCACCAAGATAGAACTCTGTTGCAGTTTCAATGGTTGTCTGTGCGGGGTAGCGATATGAAGAATAGATACCATTGATGCGTAGAACAGATACGCCTTTGTTCATTGTGTAGCGAGAAAACAGTGGACCATCACCCATAGGAGTTTCTTCAACTGTAGGTGTTGTGAAGTAATAGTTTGCCATGTTTACCTTTCAAGTTAGAGGGTGGAGCAAAAGCCCCACCCCCCAACATCCGCTACTAGAGAGCAGCGATTGAAGAACCGCTTTCAATACGGTATAGGGATGCTTCACGGTAGCGTGACCATCCGATAACACCGTACCAACCGATTGGGCGGAAGCGCATCAACTTATCAGTAACTGGTCCGATAACGACTGATGGCTCTTGTGCGACAGCCTCAGCAAGTGCCTGCTTTCCAGCAAGGATTGTTGAGAATACGCGAGTTACAGGTGTAACAGTAACAACAGTTGTTGCTGTAACCGCTGCTGTGTTAGCAAGGCTTACAGTAATTGTTGTTGTGCTACCTGCTGTTGCGATGTCAGTAATCTTGGCACCAGAAGCGATACCTGTTCCTGAAATCTTGTCGCCAACTTCTGCGCGTGATGCGATAACAGAAGAAGAAGCAACTCCGATTGTGAAACCAGCAGATGTACCAGGAACAGTTACTGTTGTGGTAGCGAGCGCTGTCTGGTCTGCACCAGTCTTAGCAGAGTACATGCGTGGGTTTTCTACATAGAAAGCACCTTCGTATGTACCGATTGTTCCTGCGAACAAGTTGCCAAGTGATGAATCGGTGTGCTGGTGTGTGTCACGCCAGCCGACATTGCCTGTCTCAGCACGGAGGTCGTGTGAAACTTCTGGGTGGATACCAACCCAGTAAAGGCTTCCCATGCGTGGGACTGCCTTGTTTGTACGCAACTTAGCGACAGCCTTGCGGAGGTCTGCTGAGTCAATGGTGTCTGCTGCATCAACAGTTGCTGTAGATGTAGCGTTACCTGCGTAGATAACATTGGTGCCACCAACAAGCGCTGTCTGAGCGATTGTGTCAAGTGAGTCAGCCATGTTGTAAGCGATGATGTCTGCAATAGCAGGGTCAACATCTGAGAGTGAGAACAGTTCCAACTTGCGTGTTGCAAGTGAAGCGTTACCCTGTTCGTTGAGGGTAACTGAAACTGTTGAGACATCTGGTAGTGCTACTGCATCTACATCGGTTGTCTCGGAAAGAGCAGCAGTCGCGACAGCCAAGTCATTGTAAAGTGAGAATACAACGCTTGAACCTGGCATCGCCTGCTGAACTGGGCGCTTGTCCGCTACAGCACGAATCATCGGTGTTGCGCGGAGTGCAAATTCAACATATCGGTCATAAGCGGTCTTTACAAGACCAGCCATAGCCGAGGTGTCGGTATATGCATTTGCCATTAGGTTCACCTCCTGGTGATTGGTTGATGTTTAAACGAATTTATTGAATACCAAGGAGTGCATCTAGTTCTTCCTTAGTTGCATTACGAACCTTCGCAAACATGTCTTGGTCAACATTTGGAGTCTGACCAGTAGCCACTATGTTATTGATTCGTGATTGTGCAACTACATCAGGATTAACTTGCGCTTGTTCATCTTGAACTGGTGCCTGTACGCCAAACACATCGCCGAACTCATTAAGCCATCCTGAGATGCCTTCTTCCGTAGGCTCAATGTCCTGTGGAATAAGTGCTGCGACTTTGGCAGGCACACCTTTTGCGGTGAGCATGTCCTTGACAGTACGCTGACGAGTCTGAGTTCTCAGAGAAGCCAACTCCTGTTCTAGTTCTTTTGTACGCTTTTCAAGCGCACGATTTACTTTGCGGAGTTGATTGATTCCGTTATCTTGTACGGTATCTTCTTCTTCGTCATCGTAGTAATTGGTAGTCATCTACCTATCTCCCTTTTCTTAGTTGTATTCGCAATCCACTACAAGGTTCGGGGAAACCAAGCAGGCTATCGCTACCAGACTTCTACACCCCCCTGGGCTGGTCGGTCAGGGTGGGGATTCTTAGATAAGGCTTGAGGACCTTAGTGATACATCAGTCAAGCCAGAGCGACCACTGAATCGTGCAGTCTCACGAGCAGCACGCTGCTGTGATGCAAGTAGTGCTTCTGGGCTTCCAACGATTACAGCATTGAGTGCTTCTTGTTCGTTGTACTTCTGACCTTCAATACCTGCCAAGCGAGACTGTGTTCTGCGTAATTCGCCTGCTTGACCAAGTTGCTGTTGAAGTTGCTGTTCTGAAAGTTTTGCGTATGGCTCGCTACCTGCAATAGCCTCAGCGCCTGCAGCAGTCATGCCAGTCAAACCAAAGCCAGATGCCTTAGCAAGTCCAACAAACTGTGATGCCTTAGCCTGCTTCTGGATAACGCTAAGCGCCTTATCAGAGTCAAGTACATAAGCAGTAATGCCACCTTCGCCCACCTCATAGAGGTCAAGCAAAGCCTTCTTAACTCCAGGGTTAAGGCTGCGAGCCAAGTCTTGACCTACCTGTAGGCGGTCCTGATATTCCTTGGCTGATACCTCATTGCCGATGAGAGTTCCGAAATCATCTGGTGAATCATAGAAACCTGATGGCAAATCAAAGAAGCGTGCAGTCTGAACCATTTGCTTTTCAATATCAAGATACTCAGACTCTGTAATAGTACGACCCTTGGTACGCAATTTTGCCATACCAGGAAACTTTGCTTTGTATTCAGTGCGGTCATACAACTTAAGCATCAACATATCTTCCGATACATCTGCCATAATCTGCTCATTAATAAACGGAGCAAGAGTATCTAGTCCGTATGACTTAAAGAGTGCAGTTAGTTTATCTGATGCCTTTTGTTTTGCAGCCTGCTTCTCAGCAGCCTTTGCAGCAGCAGCATCTGCAGCAGCCTTGGCTGCAGCATCTGCTGCAATTTTAGCAGCAGCAGCACTGGCACGATTAGCAGCGCCAGCAGACCATGAAATTACATAAGCGTTAAGTTCTTCTGCAGTATTAAACGCATACTGCTTGCCTGTCTCTGGGTCTGTAAAATAAAACTTAGTAGCAAGGTCGCTATCTGTTAAGCCTTCACCTTGACCTACTGTGCCAGTTCCCTCACTGCCAAGTATCTTTCCATCGCCAGAGATTGGACCACCAGCATCAACTGTTGTTGAGGAACCTGCCTGTGGAGATGGTGTTCCTAATCCAAGTAAGATTCTATCTGACTCTGTAAGAGTTTGTCCACCAGTCAGTCTCCTAAGTGCTTCACTTGCAGCATCAGTTGTTACTTGCGGTGCAGCAGGTGCAGCAGGCGCAGCGGGTTTTGCTGCAGGAATAACAATAGTGGTTCCAGAAAAAAGAGTGTTACCGTTATTGTACTTTGGGTTTTCGGTTAACTTAGGGTTAGCCTCTCTAAGTGCTGCAACGGTTGTGTTGTTTGCTTTAGCAATGGCAGATAATGTTTGCCCAGATTGAACTCTAACTTTTTCAGCCATTGTTATACCTTCGCATATCCGAATCTATTGAGGATACCTAGACCATAAGCCTCGTATGTGCGGTCAGCATTTTCTGTGTACTGCCAGCGCTCATCCTGCTTAATAAGTTTTTCAGCATCCCACACTGGGCGGGCTAAAATCTTGCCAGTCGCTTCATCTGTCATTGTGAAAATCTTTCCATCCTTCCACAATGGGTCGTTCCAATCTAGTGAATCTTCTTCTACCTCAAGTAGGTCAGCCCATTTTTTACGGTGCAAAGATGTAACATCCCAAAGAGTTCTACCTGCAGCAAAGTCATCAGAGAACATTGGGTATAGCAAAGCCTGACGGTCAACAACTTCTTTTTTGAGAGCATCAAGGTTAGATGCTTTGCGCAGTCCGTCTGGTCCTACATTTCCAATAAGGCGTGCTTGGTAATTCTTACGGTCTGTTTCAGATAGTGATACACCCATAAGGTTTGCGTATTCAGCAAGGCTTTGTACCTGCGCTGCATAAGCGCCACCTGCGATTGAACCAACTATCTCGCCATTGCTAACGATGGTGTTCTCAATGTAGGCATCATCCCAACCATTGAGATATGAAGTCTCAGCAAGACCGCTTAGGTATGTAGAAACATTTTCATCTGCAAGGTCTAAGCCAAGGGTACGAGCAATAGCAGAGATAGTTATCTTGTATTGAGCAATCTGCTGGTTGTAGTAGTTCTCGCCAAACTTATAGCGTGCAGCAATGTTGGCTGCAACCTTAGGACCATTAGTAAGATACCAGTCAGAACTGGTAATCATATTTACTATAGCATCTTCGCTATAAGTAAACTCTTTCTTCTTAGGGTTGTAAACAGCATCGTAAATCTTTTTAAGTTCAGGAACATTTTTAAGCAGGTTAGAAATCCATGAAGTCATGGATGGCTTCTCTTTGCTACCTGTTAGTACATTGTCAGCCATTAACCTCTAACCCCCAATGCCTTTTCAAGAGCAGAACCAAATACATTTGCAGTCTGGAATTCCTCATAAAGTGGGTCTTTCTTAGCCTGCTGCTGTGCAAGTTTGGCTGCTTCTGCCTCGCCAAATCCTTGTGAGGTAACAGTTACCTTCTTGCCCTTAACCATCTTTGTCTCAGTCTTTGTAGGTGTAGCAAGTTGCTTAGCCTCAACAGACTTAGCAAAGGATGCTGCTTCTTCATCAGAAACGATGCGACCTGTGTAGGCTTCCATAGCCTGTTTAAACAGTGCTACTGCGTTCTCCTTCTTCATAAGGTTTACGCTGTAAGAAGGACCGCCTTCTCCTCCACCGCCCCATAGTCCGCGTTGGATGTTGAGCAAATCTGTTGGAGATAGTTTCTTTCCTTGGCGGTACATCTGCTGTGATAAATCGCCCCATGCTTCCCACTGCTTCTGCAGTTCGCCAAGTCCTGCGCTCGCTGAAACAACGCCAGCGTTAACAAGTTGGCTTTTCCACTGCTGTAGTTTCACAGGGTCTGCAATAGGAAACTGGTTCTTCCAGTCTGCCATAGTTATAGTTTCAACTGGCTTGGTTGATTTAGCCATACCAGTTTTAAATGGGATATTAGGTCCTGTCTCTACAGTCTTTCCAGTATCACCGACATATACGCCAGATACTGTAGGTAGGTTTCCGCTAATTCCCAATGATGCTAGGTCAAGGTTTCCTGACTGAAACAGTTGCTGACCTGCTGGAGTATTAGCAAGGGCATTAACATCTCCACCCGCCATCTGATACTGACCAAGCGCCATGAGAAGGTTCTGGTCTGCAGCACCTGCAACAGCAGCATTTGCTGCTTCTTCCGCTGTACCAGAATCGCCACCAAAAGTATTGATAGCCCATCCTGCTGCACCAAGTAATGCTGCTCGTTTTGCGACTTTACCCTTAGCCACTTTGCCAGTGGCAGTGCGTGGGATGAGAGTAGATGCAAGTTTTGTAACTGCAGTGCCACCACTTTTTGCAGCAGTTCCTGCTAACTTGAAACCTTTAAGGAACTTGCCAGGACCTACGAGCATGATACCGTTGAGAAGAATCTCATCCATTACCTTTGCTGCGCCAGTGGCTTCCTTTGTAGGGTCAATAGTTGCAGTGGCTCCAGCAGAAGTTGGTAGATTAAACATGTCAGAGTTAGCGATGGATAGCGTTGTTTTCTTGAAGTCTGCCAAATCTTGTGGCGTATCAATGTTCTCTGCTATCTGGTTAACCTCAGATGTGCTGGCTTGAGGATACTTAGCGCGTATCGCAGCAATAACCTTGTTTCTATCTACTGTTTCTGCCATAGTCCTATCCAAGTGTTACAGGGTCGTTTTGTAAGAATCGGTTGTAGAAGTCATCAAACTCTGGTGAACCGTTCTTAAGTTGGAAGATAACTGAATTCCAAAGACCGTCTAAGTCCTCGTTATCCTTTGCTGTCAGAGTTGATGAAGCCCCGTATGCCTTGCGGTTTGCAAGTTCGCGGGCAATCTGTGTACGGTAATTCATATACACAGCCAGTGCTTGTACTACTTGGCGCTTGCCATTGTCTGCCAGCCACTGCTGATTTGTTAGCATTGACTGAATAGACTGCATGCGGTAAATCCACTTGCCCTTATCAACGCTGTAGTAATCAGCAGCCCAGTCTGGATTGCGTGTGGACAAATCGGAAATCATTAGTTGCTTGAGGGTCTGTAGTTCCTCAGCACCGCTTGACTGATAAGAATCATAACCTTGAGCCTGCAACTGGTAGTCAAGAAGGTTCATTTTCTTACGGAACTCAATCCAGCCTACCTTTACATTGGCATCCTTCTTAAGTTCTGCAGGGTTACGGCGAGCGCGGTAGTTCTCAATAGAACCAGGAACTGGTGAATTGCGATACTGCCATGCATACACAGCCTCAGAGAAGTCATACTGACCATCAGGGTCATTGACCAAAAAGCCAATCATCTCTGGTGCCTGAGAGCCTACGGTTGCAATAAGGTCCTTGTACTTCTTTGTGTTCTGATAAACCTTCTGAGAAGCCTGCGCTCCCGTTGGGTTAAATGAAGCACTAACCAAAGAAGGACCCATTTCTGGGTACATCTCAAGGAATAAAGTCTCTGCATCTGCGCCATATACCTGCTGCAACTTGCGGAATTGCTGTGTGTAGAAACTCAATGTTGAGTCATACTGTGCAGCAAATGGCATCACTAGGTTAGATAGCATCTTGACACGGTAGAGGTTATCTGCCATATCTTTTACTTCACCTAATGTAGGCATTGTGTTGCGCTCGCCAAGGTTATAGCGAATCAACTCATAGCGATAAACCGTATTAAATGTACGGCTCCATGCTTCATCTTGACCAGCAAGAGATACAAGTTTCTGCGCTGCAGGTGGGAACAACTGGCGCAATGTGCCTTCTTGTGGACCAAATGGAAGGATTGGCAACACGCTAGATGTCACAATATCCTCAAGGTCTGGCTTAAGTTTAACAATCTCATTAACTGGCATTGTTACAACTGGACCAAATCCTGCGATTGCTTCACCTTGGAATAGCAAGTCAAGGCTTCGTACAGGAATAGATACCTGTGATGCAGCGGTACGCATAGCCTTTGCCATGCCATCGCCCCATACTGGAATCTTTGCTACTGCCTTGATAGCAGTCTCTGACATAGGTACGACAATCTTGTTTTCGTAACTAAACTTGTCAGTTGGGTTTCCATCAGCATCCACCACATTTGGCTGGTTGCGTAGGGATGAAACAATCTGTCCTGCACGGGCAATAACAGCAGGGTTTTCTGTAGCCAATCCAGACCAACGGCGGATTGTATTCTCCCATGCGTTAAAGAACGGCATGATAAAGCGCATCTTCTCACCAGCATATGACTTACGCTCAATCGTAAAGAGTGTCTTGTTAATCTCTTTGCGTGTTGACTCAATAGCCTGACGGCGGACATTGTTAATATCATCAATCGTCAACTCAGCCTTTGGGTCATACATACGCTTAGTAGAAAGCGCTACATCTAGGCGCTGCTTCATCTGTGCGCGATAGATTTGACGAGCCAATGGGTGGCGAGCAAGGGTAGTTTCTGGTAGCGAACCAAGGAAATGGAACGCACGGTCAACAACCTTTGTTACAGCCTCACGATAGTTACGAGCCTGTGGGCTTGTAGGAACTACGCGACCAATAATGTCTGGCATAGATGGATTATTTGCAAAGTGTGTACGCAACCACTGCTCATCTATAACTCCAGCACGGAAGGCTTCCTGAATCTGTGAGTCTGGCAGGTAGCGGTTATACGCACTGTACAAATCGCCAACAAAATCCTCAGCATCAATAGATACATTTAAACGCTCTGATGGCACCTTAATGCCAGGAACATCAATGTTAAAGCGCCGTGCATATCCAGCGTTCTCTGGCTTACGAAGCCATGCAACTACTGTCTCTGGCTTTGCACCATTAAGGAACATCTCAATCAGCGGGTCAATGCGACCATCTGGAGAACGGAAGAAGGTGTTAAGTGAGTTAGCATAGCCAAGGTAATACTGTGGCATGTTAACTGACAGCACTTCTTCTGTCATGTTTCCGTACTGAGCAGTAAACAACTGCGCTGGATTATCTACAAAGTTACGATATGTCTGAGCGTTGTCAGTGCGGTCTAATAGAATCTGACCAAGTTCACCCCTGAACGCATCATCAATCTCAACCTTGGTTCCATCGTATAAAGTTTCTTCAATACGACCAGTACCCTGAATCTGGCGAGGTGCGTTTAAACGACCTTCTTCAAGAAGTCGTGCATCAAGTCGTGCAAGCAACTTCTCCATGTCTTTGCGGGCAAGAGCCTGTCCATCGGCTATCTCCCGAACAAGACTGATTAAGCCATCGGTTGGGTATTGTCTGGTGCTGAGGGACTCGCTGATTTCGTCAACGCGTTTTCTAAAGCCCGCTTCGCCAAAACTTCTGCGAACGCCCTGCGCTCCTCTGGCGACATCGCCGATATTGGCTTCGGTGCTTTTACCCAGTGCAAACTGTTCACTTGCTTTGACATCGCCTGTACCCTTCGTCTTAATAAATGCGTTGTCCCAGTCATCTCTGCCAATAGCACTAAGGTCAGCAACTGCGACTTGGTTACGCTCAAAGCCCATCTTTACCGCTGTGGCACGGTCAACTATAACATTGGTTGGCTCAGCCCAGATATGTGGCACGCCATCAATATCTTCTACCCATGTACCAAAGTGGTCTGCTGTACCAAACTTTTCAAGGTTCTTTTCAAAGTGGTCAGCCATAGAATCAATCCATGCCTGTGGGTTACTGCGTGCTTCTTCTACGGAGAACTTATGAGTTGCTCCACGAATTGCTACTGAAAATCCTGTCTTAGGTACATCGCCAGTAAAAGCAACTGTTGCACCACCATTGGCTACGGTATCTTCAATAATCTGTGCAATGCGAGCCTCATCGCCAAGCAACTGCTGTTGCTTTTTAATAGCGCTAAGACGGCGTTCTGCCAAGGTTACTGTTGGTGTGTTACCAAAACCATCAACCATGTCTGGGTCAACAAGAACTGTTGCACGACCATTAGCCTTTGTGTCTGGCAATACCAACTTGCCTACGCCATTGGCACGCATCCAGTCAAGAAGTTCTTCCTCTTTGCCACGCCATACTGTTGGCTTCCATGCTCGTGCATGTTCAATGTCAAGAATCTTGCGTAGTTCTGGATAGTCAGCAAGACCAAGGCGTGCTGCGTTACCGTTAAACATGCGTAGGTCAACGGTTGTTCCAAATACCTTTTTGCCTGTAACAACACCTTGGTTGCCTGGCTTGCGGATACGGAACTGACCTGTGAGCAAAAGTTTTTGAGATGTAGTCTCTGGGTTAATTGCAGTCCAACGACCAGTAGAAGGGTTAAGAACCTCAACCACATTACCATTATTGACTGTGTTAATAAAACCATCACGCATATCTGCAGCGATTGTTTCCATAGCCTTAGATGGCTTGCGTGCTGCAGTTACTGCTTCACCTTCGCGTGTAACCAAGTTCTTTGGCATTGCGTATGCGCGACCAGTAAGGCGCTTGTAAATCTCAGATGCCGAGATGATTGGCATGCCAGACTCTGCATAACGATTAGCGATGTCATCAGAAAATGTCATTGCAAATGGCTTTGACTTGTCCAGCGCCTTAATAGGAACTGCTGAACCGTGATATAGCCACTCACCGCTTAGTTGCTGGAATACCTCAAGAACTTCTCTGTACTGCTCTGGCGGAATACGACCTGCTTGAAAAGCACGCTCGTATGCTGCAAGGTGAGCATAAAGGTCATCCATGACACGCTCTGCTGCCATAAACTCATATTGCTTTTCAGCAAATGCTTTACGCAACATAACTGAATCTTCACGAGTACCTTGTGCTACAAGTCTGCGGTCAGTCAAACGCTCAATGTCGCGGACACGGTTGTTATACCAAGCACCAAATCCTGCACGGTTAATGTCACCAAGTGCCATAAGTCCGTAGCCCTTAGCAAGAATAGACATGCTTGCTTCCGTGACATTTCGGATTGTGTATCCAAGGCGTAGAAGGACTGATGCCTTCCACATGTCGTTAAGAATTCCAGTGGTGTAGCGCAATGAGTCTGGGTCCATAACATCTAGACCGCCAGCCATTGAATCTACAAAGCCTTTGTTCTTTTCAATAACGCGAGCATAGTTTGCTAGGTCAACCATAGGTAGTGCGTTAGCACCTTGGCGCTCTAGGTAAGGAATCTTGAGGATAACATCGTCACCTGTCATCAAGAACTTTCTGTCCTTAATAGCCTGACGAGCAGTGTTACGGCGTTGCTTGTATGCACCCCAGATAGCCTGACCAGCCTCATCTGATACGCCAATCTTAGCGTTGATGAGTTTGATTGCTTCATCTTCAAAAGACTCTACAATGCGAGCGCGTAGTTCAGGATTATTACCTGCTTGCAAGAATAACTGGATGTGTTGGTTAACTACTTCGTTTGCTTGCTCGCGCCCTGTAACGCGCCGAAGCAAGTTACCAAAAGCCGATATTTCGTTAAAAGCATCAGAATCGTTAAGGTTGACATATCCCGCTGGTGTTTCAGCAAATCCATCTCCGACCTTTCTTACGCCAAAGTTTACCACCGCTACAAGTGGGTGGTACTTAGTTGGCTGGAAGTATCCAACTGTCGGGAAGTTAGTAGGCTCCTCGCCTTTAATCTTTGCTGCACGGCGCTCTGCGCGGTTGATAGCCATCTTCTCAAATGTAGGCGTACCAAATGTGCGCTTGGTTATATCTGCTGCTCTGTCGTTAAATGTAGCAAGCATACGGAAATATGCATCATCTTCATCTAGAGTACGGAGCAAGTCATCTGCTGCATCTAGTTTATTAACATCATCAACGATACCGTTGGTAGGGATGTTGTCTAGAATTTCCTGGTCAACTTTAGATACGCCTTTGATTTTGTCAAAGACAAACGCAAGTGACTTACGCTTCGCAACAAGACGAGCCATAGCATCTGTGTCTCGTAGGGCTGTAGCCATAAGAGTATCTGCTACATCATCTACTGACTTTGCTTCGCCAAGAAGGTATGAAAGAGTGTCCGCATCGTTAGATGCTGCAACCATAGGATGTGAACGAATTGCAATCTGGTCGCTCTTTGCCATCCATGAAAGCGTATTGTAAATCTCTCCGCCTTCTTCACGCCCCTCATTAATTGTCTTAGCAAGAGTCTGTGGAGAAATAATAGTTGTGTTGCGAATTGACTTTGGCAAAAAGAATTCACGAGCAAGGCTTGATGCGTTTGCATCTACTGCACCCATTGGGCGTGTAACTGTAGCCTTACGAGCAAGACCAACAGCCTTACCAATCTTGCCTAGTGGGTCAGTTACTGTTGTGAAAAATGTATCGTATGCACCGCTGAGTGTCTTAGCACTCCAGTCATCTTGGAATACCTTGCGGTCATTTGGGTCAAAAATATCAAAGTTGCTATCAAACTCTGCCTCACCCAATGTACCTGGAATACGAGACTGTAGATAAGCAAGTGCTTGACCTGGGGAGATTTCATCTCGTTGTTCCCAAGCCTTCTTTGCATTACCTGTAGCAAGTGTTGTAATTGCTGCAGATAGTGGCTCACGAATATATCTACCGCCAGTTTGATAAGAAAGCATTGCGGTAGGAAGTAAAACTTTATCAAACGCTAAACCAACTGGCTTACGGATTGGATAGGAAGCAGCCAAAACGGTACTACGAAAAGTATCGGCAGCAATGTTGAGCGCATCTTGTCCCCAATTTTGGTCATTGGTGTTGATTGATGCGAGGTCAAACATAAGTGCTGGTAAGCCAATCTCGTTGGCAAACCCGTTACCCTGCAGTTTTGTACCTGCTTTTCCTAAGAAATCCGAAAAACTCACAGTATGCTCTTTAGGTATCTCACTTGATTACGGAAGGCATTTGATGTTTCTGGAAGTTCAGCCATTGCTGCTAGATATGGAAGCGCTGCACGAAGGCGAGCAGCATCTTCCGTATTAGCCATCTGGTCAGTTGCATACATAGATTCTGTACCAAATGCTGTACCCATACGGACATCTTCATTTGGGCGCTGTGTTGGTGCGGTTAGTGGCACAAGTGGTGCAGCACTGTCACCGCGAAATGGTCGCGCTCCTGATGGGGATGGTGGAACATTGGCGAGCGCTGGATTAAGACCAGCCATTGGCGCTGATGTTTGGACATCGTAAAAATCCTGTGCATTGTCAATGCCTGCTGCGTAACGAGCAGGTTGTCCATTTGTGCCTGCTCCACCAGTTGCAGACACCTGAAAGTTCTGCTCTTTTGGCTTCGCCATTATTATCTCCCACCTAAGGTCAATGTAAAATTTGGTGAGCCTTTTAATGTCAAATGCTCAGGACTGTGTGATGTGTTAGTCGCGGTAATCAACCCACTAACTCTGCATTTCATGGCAGCCGACTGTTTATTACTTATTGCGTGAACCGCGTGTTCCGCCTGGGTTAGAGGTCTGATAGACCTTGCCACCCTTAGGCGATGCCTTCTTAGCCATTAGTGGCTTCTGTACATTAGGCTTTCCTGCAGAACCCTGGTTAGCAGGCTTCTTGCTATAGCCCTTCTTAAGTGCTGATGCTTTCTTCATATGTTCACCTCCCTACGCTGGTAGTCGTCTGATTAGCGATGCCTGCAAATTAGGTTCGCCTCGCTGAGTTAAACTTGCTAGTAAAGACTGAACATCTGGTCTGCCACCTGGAGCAATCTGTCCTGGTGCTACACCGACCATACGACCTGTAGGACTTAATCCTTCTGGAAGTTGCCCCGCACCTGGAGGGACCGCGCCTGGTTGCCCAATCATGTCGGGACTTATTCCCTCAGGGGTCATCATCGCACCAGGTGGGGGATTCTGTGGTTTAAACGCATCAGAAACCGCAACCTCAATGGATGTACCTTTCTGGCGCTCGTTAATTACATAAGACAACTTGTACAAAATGTCAGATGGGTCTTGACCCTGTGATGCAAGTGCTGGAATAGCCTGTGCAAAAGAAGCAATCGCTTGCTTCATTGCATCGCGCAAATCCTCTGTATCAACCTTTTCTTCTTCCTGTGTTGCATTGAAAGAGAACGGCATCTGACGGCGTAGGAAGTCTCGTGAAATCAACTTGTCGCCTCGTGCCTGTAGTCCAAAGACCAAAGCACGGTTAGGGTCAAGTCCTGCCATCAAGCCATACTGAACATCAACGGTGTAGTCACCATCAATGTCACGGCTTGGCTTGTACTTAATGTTGTACGGAGTTCCGTTGCGTGTACCGCGTAGGTTCTTTTCAACATTGGTAAATACTTTTTCATCAACCTTAAGAGCAAGGCTGAGAAGTTCTACGAAAGCACGAGCAAACATTGCATGTGCTGTTTTAATCTGGGTATCAAATCCACCCATAAGAGCCTGAACACCACGACCAGTAACGATTGAAGCATCAATGTTACCTGTGCGAGACTCTGGATAGCGTGAACCCATACGAAGTTCGCCTTCAAGGACTTGCTGTTGAGCAAATGCACCTTGAGGAATTTCAATAGCAACACGGCGTACGCCTGCAGGATTCTCTGTTTGAATAACTGCATCTGGTCCAAGAGCAATGTCACTGACATCTCGTGGCGCTACGATTGGCGCTTGTACTGCCTTAGTTGCTGCTTCAAGTGATAGAAGTGCGTAACGAGCCTTAGCAACCTGAATTGCAAGTACATCGTCAAACTGTCCGCGTGTTTCACCATCAAGTGATGGGCGCTGTACAACACGAATCATGCACTCGCCAAGTGGATTGGCTGCTCTATCCACAACAAGGTTATTGCGTTGTGGGATAAAAAGAATTTCATGGTCTTTATCGTGGTAACGAACAATCTCAAGCATTGAACCTGATAGGTCTTTGTCTTGGATGATGTGTGCGTACTCTGGATAGAGAGCCATAAGTTCTTGCTCTGACTTTAAGATGCGCTGATAGAAAGCAGTTACACGACCAAAGCGGTCAATGATTGGGTATGAACCATAGGAATCTAAGAAGCGGATGCGAGGCATCTTTGCATCTAGGTCAATCTCAACCTGTGCTGGTACATAACCGTAGGTCACATAGCGGTCTGCAGCGGTAAACATCTGTGTTGAGATGTCTGAGAAGTCAACGATACCGTTAACAATTTCCTCACGCTTGTCAGCCTTCTTGCGCTCTTTCTCTGAAACCATCGTTGGAGAGTTGCAGTTAAATGCAGGCAGTGGTGCGATAACTTCGGCTAAGTCTCTTGCTGAGATGTCAACCATGTTTGCCACGATTGGGTTCTCAAAAGGACCATCTGGGAATAGGTCTGGGAACACATCGCGCATACGACCCTTACGAACAAGGAGTACCTGTTCCATACGGGAGTCGCGGTCAGCAAAATCCTGCTTAACCTTTAGGTAGTTATCCTTGATTTCTTGGATTGAAATCGCCACACCCACCTCCTGTTCTATGCGTAGTTGTAGTCTTGAACATTAACCACAATTTGTCTTGATTGGTCGTACTTTGTGTGGAACATGCTCATACGGTTATGAGTTCTTACAAATGATTTTGCTTGGTTAAGTCGGTCACGACATCCAAGTTCAGCAAACCAGAAAGCCATTACGCAGTCTGTTTTCTGTGACTTCGGCGCATCTGGATACCAGGTAATGAGTTGCTCAATTAATGCCTTGAGTCCCTCAGAAGCGTGAGTTGATGGGAATTCAATGAAGGCTTTATCCTCATCCCATCCATAGAAAAGGGTCGTCAGGGATGCAACTCCGAAGTTGGTGTCCCATTTGTTTTGACCCGTATGATGTTCTCGTAAGATTGCACCCCGTGACGACAGGTATTCCCGTACCTCACGGTCCTGAGTCAACATAGTTTGAAAAGCATTTTTTTCAACTCGCCACTCAGAAACTCTGTATCTATCTGTCCACTCTTTGATGAGTTCGCGTATCTCGTCTGGCTTCATGCCCGCCTTGTTAGATACATCCAGTAGATAGCGTTTTTGCGTGGAAACATCTAGTGCTAGGCACACGGCTGCTGTATAACCAGAGCCTGCGGGGTCTAAGCCTGCAACGACAATCAATCCATCCATACCGTTATAGCGAACACCGTTCTTGCCTCGTGGTATTACGCCGATATTGCGAGCGCCATTGATGACACCCTTGACGGCATCGGTAGGAAATGCTGAATCCTCATGGACTTGTTGCTGTTGATAAACCATTGCCCATAGATTTGGTGAGATGCGGGAGCGCTTCTTGTGAAGTGCGGGTCCATCCCACTTGCTGTATAGCCCGTTCTCGTCAGGTACACCTTTACCAGATACGGGTGGCATGTTTGTCTTTGCCCATAGAGTTACCCAATCCTCTGGTTCCTCGGCAAATTCAAGGACAGCGGGTTGAGCAAAGTAAGTCCAAGGGGAAGTCTCGTCTGGGTAGCGCATAGGGTCGCGCAATTCAGAATATAGGTCTTTTGGGCGAAGGCGGGTGCCAATTACAAGGAGGCGACCCCCATCGTTGTCAATACGAGACATGACTTCCGATTGAATCCAGTCAATCTGTTTTTCATACTCATGGGCATTGGTGTGGTCAACACAGTCATCCATGATGATTAAGTCGGCACGAGCGCCGTAGATATGTCCTCGTACACCGATAGCCTGTACGGTAGGGTCCTTTTCGCCTGAGTCACGAGATTCAGAGGATAGGTAAATTAGGTCCTGCTTCCACGAATCAGAGCCTTTTTGAAATCCGCCTGGAGGTCCAAAAGCGAGTTGTAAGTCCTGATACTTTGGATGTGTAAGCCTGTTCTTTATGGAGAGCAGGAACTTTTGCGCCATAGCCTGAGTCTTGGAGACTACCATGATACGGATATTAGGGTTCTGGCAAATCCGATAGACAGCGTAGTTGACCGTAATGGTCGTTGACTTTGCGTGTTCTGGAGGGGTGTTGACGATGAGTAGGTCTGGGCTACCCTGTTCGTAGGTAATGGCAGGATGAACATCTTTTGGTTCCCTACCCTCCAGTAGGTCAATCCAATGTTCTTGGTGTTTAAACACCTTAGTGCCTAAAAATTTTTCTGAGAATTCGGGGAAGGGTGGTACTTCCCCACGCTCTTGTCCTATTTCACCACGAACCATCATGGAACGGACTTTATCCACCTGGGTAGCAAAAGCCTCATCTACCTTTCGGTAGTATTCGTAGGTTTTGACACTTCTGCCTACGGCATCCATAGCCCTTTGGACAGAGTACCCCTCCATAAGGAATTCAATAATCTGTTTCTTGATGGCATCTGACTTATGCGATGCAGCAGTAACTCTTTTTCTTTCCATAGTATATGCTCCTAAGACGAAAGTATGGGAGTCTTAGGGGCTAAAGACTCTAACCGAAGGCGTAGTCCTAGACGAAGCCGAAGGTTAGGGCTTCCTCTAGGGTGCGCGACCCCTAGGGTCGCAGCCTGCTTGCAGAGAGGCTCCGATTATTTCGCCTCTCACTATACTATAGGTGTCCAGAAGGTCCTTAGCGGACACTTCTGTGCGTGTGATTTACGACACATTTATAGTAAATAGCAAAAGTGCAGGTCAGAGCCTACTTGCGAGGGCTAGCAAAGTTATGTAGGTAGAGATATACAGGCACAGGCACAGGCAAATTAAAAACCCTGGGGTGCTTCGCACACCCAGTTGCTGCTCTGTTTAAACGCATGCACACCGCTTTGCAGGGCTATGCATGCAAGCGCTAGGGATTGAGCAGGCTTAGCGGGCGCGGTAGCGCTTACTCTCGCATCAATAGCGCCGACTCTATGCATGCACCCCGCGCCCCGCATCGCCTGCATCGCCTGCTCACTTGCTGTCTCACTATGTGAGAAAACCCGTAGGCATGCAGATAGTTGAACTTTCAACAATCGCTAAAGTCAGTTGTTTAATATCACTTCAGAGCATGCGATTTATTTTCAGAGGCTAAAGTCATTGATTTATACTGGTTTCAGAGATAGTTGAATTTTCAACTACTTAAACCCTTGCTCACCGCCTCATGCTCATCTACCGCGACACGCCCGAAAACGCGAATTCCTCAAAAAAAGTTTTATGCGTAGCGACCTGCACTTTTATCTTTTTTGCCCCTAAATGTTGACATCGTTTAAACCGAGCCATTACCTTGATGCCAGTGGGACAGACCCCCCACAGACTGGAGCAAGACATGAACCGCGAACAGTGGCTCAACCAACTGGCAACCGTTGCCATCCCTGCAATCTCCCGTAGCACCTCGCTACCCGCCGAGGAACTCTCGGTGAAACTCTCTTGCGGTTTCCCATCTCAAAAGGGCAAGCGCAAGCCAATCTCTGCTCAACTCATCCCGCCAACAGCAAGCGAGGATTTCAACGCCGAGATTTTCGTGACCCCCGAACTCGCCGAAAAGCGCAAAGTCGCAAAGGCTGTTCTGCCCCTACTCGTTGCTGTTGTGACTGGCGATTTCAAGCAACGCCAGAACTACCGCAACGCCATTGCCTCCCTCGGTTTAAACGGCGAGGAATTGCCAACATGGGCAAAGTCAATCGTTGACGATTTGCCCGCTTATCCTCACGCCGAGGTACGCCTTGAGAACATCAAAAAGCAGACAACCCGCCTTATCAAGGTTGCGTGTTTAAACGATGGCTACATTGCCCGCGTTTCCCGCTCAACCCTTGAAAACCTCGGCGCACCAATCTGCCCTGCATGCAACCAATCCCTAACCGAATCCAACTAACCGTTTAAACAGACTGGAGAAAAAATCATGGAAACTTTCGGAATTGAACTAGAGGTTTCAGACCTCGCAATACCAACCGCTCAATCTCTCATCAACCGCGCAGGGCTTAACTGGTCAGTAAAATTTGACGGTACCCGCCATGTGTCCGCCGAGGCTGTTAGCCCAATCTTGACCGCAGACCGTTTAAACGAGGGCAAGACTGTTGCCCGCGCTCTGCTCTCTGGCGGTGCAACCGTTAACAAGCAGACTGGCTACCATGTCCATCTCGGTGCCGATGAGTACGGCATTGAGGGCATTGCCAAACTCGTGTGGAACTGGAATTTCATCCACAACACAATCGGCGCACTCGTTGCACCATCCCGTTTAAACAACGGATTTTGCAAGGCTGTTGATACAAGCAAACTTGACCAGTGGGTTGAGCATGTCCGCAACGGCAACATCTCAAACGCCGAGGGCGGGCGCTATTACAGCCTCAACCTCGCCTCATACTCTCGCCATCGCACCGTTGAATTCCGCCTACATCATGGCACCCTTAACGGCTCAAAGATTAAGGGATGGGCAGAATTCTGCTCCGCTGTTGCCCGCTACTCTGTGGATAACGAACCAATCACAGATGCGCGATTCCAATCAGTGGATAACCGTTTAAACAACATCCGAGAATTCTTAGACCTTATCGCCTTGACTGGTCACCTCAACGAAACAACATCCGAGTACCTCAAGGGCAGAGCCGAGGAACTAGCCCGCTAAGCGGGCGGGGTTGCGGGTAACCAAGCCCGCACTAGGTGCAAGACCTAGCAACCCACTAACAGATAGCGGAAAGCCCGCTACTGTTTAAACAGACTGGAGAACAAAATGGCAACACCAACAGGCATCGCCTTGAAAGTAACAGGCAAGGATGGACATGTCTCTTACCCTGCTTACGAGGCTCATGGATGGGACAAAATCAACGCGGTAATCCAAGGCACATTGGAGATTGAACATGTAGCCAAGGTTGAAATCGTGGACATCAACATCAAGGCAGGTGTTTAAACATGGAACCAATCAACTACCTACAGATTATTGACGGGCGCGTGTTGCTCATGGCTATCATCACCGTCACCCTATGGAAATGGAGTCGGAGTCTATGAGTAGCGCACTTGAACGCAGGCTTGAGCGCATCCTATGGGAGGCAAACTATGACGACCTCGGCAACTGCAAACATTGCGGTTCGTTTTTCTACTCGCCATGCAAACCAAACTGCAAGGCTGTGGAACCCGACTGTTTAAACACCGTTGTAATCTGTGGCGATTGCCTTCGCCCAGATTGCAAAGGCTGTAAGTTTTAATGTGGTACACTTAACTCGTTAACTATTGAAAGGACTGGATATATGTGTGGAATTGCAGGCTTCTGCCTTAACCCTAAAGAACACAAGCGCGTAAGCGTTGGCGACCTTGCAGGACAGATGCTCCTAGATATTGAGCATCGCGGACAACATGCAACGGGTAGCGCATGGATTGATTCAGCAACTGGCGTACGCACCATCAAGAAAGCGCCTATGCCAGCGAGCGCCTTCGTGCGCCGAGCCAAAGACCTATGCAACAACGCGCAAACCGCTATCTTGCATACAAGATGGGCAACTCAAGGCTCACCCAAAGACAACAACAACAACCATCCGATTCCGCGTGGCAAGATTGTGTTGACTCACAACGGACACATCGCAAACGATGATGCACTGTTTAAACAACTCAAGGTCAAGCGACACGGACAAGTGGATTCTGAGGCGGTAACTGCACTGCTTGCCTTCTCTAATTCACATCCAACCGAGGCGCTAACCGAGGTAAAGGGTACCGCTGCATTGGCATGGCTTGAACAAGACAAGCCAAACATCCTGCATCTTGCCCGCGTTAACTCATCACCGCTGTGGATTGGCATGACATACAGTGGTTCGCTTGTCTATGGTTCAACCGAGGACACCATTGAGAACGCATCCATCATCATCGGCTGTGACCTTGATTGGAAATACTCTGCCAGTGAGGGCGAATACTTCAAGGTTCAAGACGGCAAGATTGTGGAGTACGAGTCGTTTAAACCGCAACGCACCGAGCCTCGTTATGATTGGCGAGCGATGGCACACATGCGTGATGAGGAACTAGACAAATGGTGGGCAGACCAAGACGAACTCGCCTTCTAATCTAAACAAGAACAGCCCCCGCTTCGGCGGGGGTTTTTCTTTTGCCTGGAACTCAGGACCTGCACTTCTGTTTAAACAATTATTAGCAATCTTCCTGGCTGCCTGCTAATACATGCTGTTTAAACGCAAATAAAAAAGGTTGTAATAGCACGCGCTAATGTGGAAGTCAAGTGCGTTTAAACAAAGTTGCATTGCTTGACAGACCTGTTATACTTTTCGCATCTCAGATGCGAAAAGCGAACACCACGCATAGCAAATGTTTAAACAAAAAAAATTATTTTGAATCTTTAAATATATTCTTGACACATTGCAATCCAATCTGGTTCACTTATTCCTGTAGCAACTGGGCTACACAAGTGAAAGGCTGGACATGTATCTATCACTCTATGAAGTAGGTGGCATCATCATTGTGCTATCTGTTGCAGTATGCGCAATCATCTACACAATCATCATCAACACAGAACTCAATCGCCAAGTAGAATTCTTGCGCTCTATTAACCGCGACCTACGCAAGCGCCTTGAGAACTCTGTAGAAAGACCCTTCTAATGAGCGCCAATACATACGAGGGTTGGAAAAACTACGAGACATGGAACTGTGCGCTGTGGATTAACAACGACTTTCCACTGTACAAATCTGCAACCATCTTTATGAAAGCGTACAGCGGAGCCAAGCCTTATCGTGACTGGGTTCGCATCGCTGGACTGGAGAATCAATCAACACCCGATGGGTGCAAATGGATTAGCGACAAACTATCCTACGCGGAACTCAACGACATGATGAGAGGGATTAATTCCTGATGGCTACGCTATGGAAAGCCGAAGTCACATCCGAAATGGTGCAACATCTAAGCGATGAACAACGCAAGGAACTAATCAACCTACTAACTAAAGTGGTGGACACCATTGGTCAAAGCCTTGGCGTTGGCAGGGAATACGAGAACGGCAAACTAAAGGAGAGCGTAAGACTATGAGCAAACATCCAGAAGTTAAAGGCGTGGTCATCTATCCAGATGCAACCCATGAGGTGAAGGTGTTTAAACATCTCAAGGATTATCAAGCAGCGGTGGGTGGTTACATTGAAAGCGTACGGTTCTACGATTACAACGCCGATGAGGTAGCACAAGCCTATGTAAATGAGGAAGGCTGGCTTAACGCAGAGCCAACGATGAACCCGCTTGCTGGTGCATTGTCTTTCCTCTTTGGAAACAACGCGATGCTGGCTGGCAACATGGTTATCATGGGCAAGGGAGATGGCAACGGATACGACACCGACATCCCCGACTGGTTACTCACACTCATCAAACAAATCTCAGCAGAACGAGGGCATAATGTTTAAACGCATTGTATCTATTCTTCTGCTGGTGACAGCAACTGTTGCCATTGACAATCGGTTCTTTGAAAAGGAACACATCCCAGTAGTAAACAGCACTGGCAAGGGCGTAGCAGGTGAGGTAGTAGCCTTCTATGAAAACGAATACCAACGCTATGCCATTGACATGCTAGCCCAACGCGGACAGTTAGAGGAGTGGTCATGCTTGTACTACCTATGGGTACGCGAATCTAACTGGCGACCTAAAGCACACAACCGTAAGAGTGGTGCATACGGAATCGCACAGTTCATGCCGTACACATGGAAGCAAGTAGGGTTTAAACGCACAGACGATGGCTTCGTGCAAGTGGAAGCAGGGCTTGCATACATTGACCGCAAATATGGTGGCAACATCTGCAAGGCACTTGGCTCAAACTTATCAAGGGGATGGTATTAATGACACAGAAACCAAAGCATCATAGAATCCTAGACCAGCGTGAGGTAGCCAACGGTGAGACTTCATACCTACTGGAGTACAGCCAACAAGGGTACGATGCGGCATCATGCAAGGGCGTGCCAACTGAAATCTTTTTCCCAGACATTGAACACTTCCAAGAAGAAGATAAGGTTCTGTTTAAACGGGTATGCGATGGCTGCCCAGTCAAGCAGCGATGCTTGGAGTGGGCGTTAGTCCATGAAAGGTACGGAGTATGGGGTGGCATGACCCCTCGTGAGCGTATCGTTGAGCGTAGGCGTAGAGGGTGGGCGTTGCTAGAGCCACACTTATATGTCCCGCTTGGTCAGCGGTATATGGTATAGTTTCCCCAAGAAGCACCCGCCTAGGTTCCAGTCCCGAAAGCGGGTGTTTCTCTTTTAATCAGCAGATTTATCTCCATCAACAATACGATGCGCCCAATTAAGTCCAGCGTTCCAGCCTTCCCAATATCTTTTATCTTTCATACACGCAGGAGAATTGACATCCATCATTGCGTAATCTATTTTCTTATGAAAGCGTGCAAGTATTAAGTTGTGTAAGTCATTGAATCTTGCAATGAATTCATCATCGTTCATAGTTTAAACACATTACGCATCAGCATGAAAGTTTCTTCTGCCAAGTCGTCAAGTGTTCCGCCATTAATAATCACATGGTTAAACATATAGTTATCCATCGCATGCTCAGATGCATGGCTGTTAACTGCAGTGTGGTTTAAACGGTTGACTCTAATCATAGAACCTGAACGAGATTTGATTGCTTGCGCTTCGTTAGGAAAACGCACATCAGTGACAACCCAGTTCTGTTCTGGATTAGAATCAATCTGTCGCATAACAATATCAACCCACACATCATCGCCCAGTAACTGGCGACCAACCTCAGTACCCATAACTTGCAGTAGTCTGCGTACCTCAGGGTTATTCTTTGCGGTATCCCAACCATAATCCTCAGCCATCTCGCCCGCACGAATACCGTTACCAAGCATAGGGTTTAAACGCGAGATAGATTCACGGATAGCATCAGCAAATGCTATGCGTTTGAAGTTGTAGTTTAAACACAGCAACTCTGCAACTGTGTCTTTACCTGACTGGGCGTACCCACTTAATCCAATAATCACTGGTCAACACCTTCATCTTTCCTTGGTTTGCGGTACCAAATCGGTGGCTCTCCACCAAGTCTGTCTTGTAATTTAGTCAGCGCTCGCTTGACTCTCTTGCGTATGGCTTCCTCTGTTGTCTCATAAGTCTGTGCCAATGGAGATAGTTCCATACCACCATCCGCATAACGCAGGCGCAGCAGTGCTTGGTCTGACTTGTTTAAACGCTGTAGTGCATGGGCTACATCTGATAGCAAAGCCATACGATTGCCACCTTCACTTGGTTTAGCCGAGCGTGAGACATACTCATCAGCCATGTCTTGCTTATCTATCCAACCAACATGTGTCCACACATCAGGCAGTAGTTCATGCAAGACTTCGTGTGTGTAGTAAAAAGTATCGGACATAGGCGAGCGCGAATAACGAGCGCGTTCCTTAGCAACATACTTCTGTGCTTCGTTATAGAAAGTCTTGCGTAACTTGTAGCGCAGACTATCCTCGGCTTGCCACTCCTCTACCTTATGCCAGTGTTCCAATGCCCACAGTGACATGTGTTGGTACAAATCATCAGTGCTTACTAGGTTGCGATGCATGCGGTTACTACGCGAGGACACTTGCCGTGCCACTGCGTATATCGTTTCCCATACTTCGTCTTGGTTATCCATCTTTAGGTTCTACCTTCTCGTTCTTTAACTTACGCATCGCCATCAGCAAATCATCTACAGTTATCAGATAACCCTTGCTCTTGTTCGGGGGAATCTCGCATGTAATCTCACGCCCAAACTCTTTGATTGCGTAGTGAACATGGGTAGTAGGTACCATCAGCACACCTTGCTCAAGGACAAATGCCCAGTAATCTGCTTCTGTTACCATCACACCAGATGGTTCCCATGACTGGCTCTTTTGGTACCAGCACTCTACTTCAATGTAAAGATTGTTAGTAACCCACCACTTGCGGTCACGCTTGACTTCAACTTTCTTCCCTTGTGTTAATAGTTCCTCAACTAACTGCTCGCCTTTTCTACCGTATCCAAAGTCTAAATCAAATGATGAGTTCTTTGCCATTGTTTAAACACCAACGCGTTTGCGTAAGCCCTCTGCTCCCTCTGATAGATAAACATCATTAACATCACAGTTATCAGGCATGAATACAGGGAACACATTGTCTAATTCTCTGCTTATATTCTTAGCCATCTCTCGCCCTGCATTGTCACCATCGCAGAACAACATAATCTTTTCCCAATCTGCAAGGACACGAGAGTAAAATGGTTTCCAGTTATTAGCCCCTGGCAAACCAACAGCAGCGAAGCCCACTTGTGTAGCGATGATGGTATCAATCTCACCCTCGCAGATAACAAGGAACTCGGAGTCTGAATTGAGAGCAGACACATTAAAGATATGCGTGCTTGCCCCTGGTCTAGACATGTACTTAGGTCCGCCGTCATTGTTTAAACTGCGGAAGCGGATGTCAATGACACCTGCTGGTGTGAGATATGGGATGGCTAACTTACCTACATAAGGTTCGTGTCCAGCCTCAGGATTCGCCACGAAGCCGAGGCGGAACATACGCGCCGTCTCCTCCGTGATACCGCGACTCGCTAGATACGGAAGCACCTCGCTTAGGTTTCCTTCGTAGTTCTCCGTTGCTTTCGCCAGTAATTCTCTCTGCGATTTTGACAGCCTCGCCATACTTGACTCCTTCTTTCTTCATAATCAGTGAATAAACATCTCCAGCCATATCACATGCAAAGCAGCGGAAGCCACCATTGTCTATGTTTAAACGGGCTGACTTAACTTTATCATTATGGAAGGCACAACGCACAGTAATCCAGCCATGCCTAATTGGGATATTAAATCCGTAGTGTTCAAGGACTTTAACAATGTCATGCTTAGAGGTTTGGTCTGACATCGCTCAACCTTTGAACTACATACGCTTCGCCGACACCCTTGTTAGGTGCCTTGATAATTACCAGTGGCGTAGGTGCAACCGCTAATTTCTTAGCAGTCTTGTAGTTGTTAGATTCAACAAATGCTTCTTTCATCCAGCCACTTAAATCAATACGACCATCTCTGCGGGGAGCCTTGGCTTCTACAATGTAGAGTCCATTAACACCGTGAATAACTACATCACCAATGTCATTGCGCCCTGCTCTTGGCAAACGCTGTGCGTTTAAACCATCTTCAACAAGCCAGTCGGCTAAGTCAATTTCCCAACTCGCACCTCTACGCTTGTTCGCTATTTGCGGACTGTTGCTCACGCTCTCTCCTTTCCGCAATCTCTACTGCTGACCAATATAAGTTGTAGTACGCATCGTCAAGTGAAAAGCGTTTCATGTGCCTGACTAGCGCTGCTGTGTTGGCATGGACTGGCACCCCTGCTTCTCTTACCTTGCGGAAGAAAGCAATGTCCTCGCCAATAAACTTGTCGCCTGACTCGTTGTTCTCTGCGAACCAAAAGTCCTCGCCGAACTTATCTTTGAGTGCCTTGATTACTGACTTGTGCATCATCACTAAGCCAAAGCCTGCGTTATCAATGCGTACCACTTGGTTGCGTGGCAGTGGGTGAAGGTGCTGTTGCTCGTACTGGGTACCACCCTCATTAAATAGCACTGGCATAGGCATCATCAATGAACCTTCGTTCTGCTTACTGATGAAGTACACGCCAGACACAATGGGGCGAGAGTTCTTGTCAGCGGTATCCCATAACATCTTAAGTACCTCTTTGGTAAGTACAATGTCTGAGTCAACCCATAGCGCCCAGTCGGTGCCAACCTTCTCCCACATCTCAAAGGCTGCTTGTCGTTGGCGTGCTATCTGATTACCCTGTACGCGGATGGCGTTGTGTATTTTGACCTCGCTTGTGATGAGAGTGTATATAACACCCTCGGCAAACTTGCCATCAACTAAACCACCATCGCACCAGACTACAGATAGAGTTTCCTTACTGCTGTGTGGCATGTTTAAACACTTTCTCTGAGTTGTCTAGGATTTGCATTGATTGTTCTGCGACTTCTTTCCAAGTCTCGCTAATTAATTTGAGTTGTCCCGCGACTTCGGTGGCGCAGTCGGGTCCGTGTGCTGCAAGATGGTCAGCCATTTGGCTAACATAATCAGCAAACTGTACGGACTCCAACCAAATTGCGGAAGGGTCGTAGATTTTCTTTGTCGCTTCATCAATATGTTCCACAAATGCAGGGAGTTCACTGAGTATTGAGTCCTTCATCTCCTGTGGAATCGGTGCTTCCCTCACTGCTTTCTCCAGCATCTCTGGAGTAACTGAGAGTTCCGTCATCAAGAAGTTGTTTAAACTCTGCTTCTGTGAGGTCCTTGAACTGACCCGTTTCTTTATTCTGCCAAACATAAGTTCTCCATCCTACGGTCCATGAAAAGTTCTTTGGGTAAAACATTAGTTGTGCTTTCATGTCTGTTATCAGAGGCTTTGTTGGCACAATAACTTCTTCCGAGGAGACACTGCCTTTGAGTTCCCCTGCGTTTTCAGCGATGATTAGTTCCCATGTCATTGTTGTAATAAGTCCAATATCTGCATTGCTGCTGGTTCATAGGACAACCACACTGGACTTGCTCCAGTTGCATCGGCTGGTCCATAACGATTCTTTACAGCACACACGCCCATTGATGCGAGTTGACCATGCACTGTGAGGATTAACGAAGGGGTCTGGGCGACCTTGCCATGCAGCGATGAACGCGGAGGACAAGGGTTTCCAGTAACACCTTCACTTGTATGATGGCAAACCACTACAGCAGCGCCAGTTTCTCTAGCCCACCACTTGAGTTCACGCATGAGGGTTCGTAGTCCGCCCCACTCATCTTGCCCATCAAGGGTTACATCTACTGCGTTATCTAAGACGATGAGTTCAACATCTTTACCTAGTCGCTCACGGCTTGCAAGGATTGCATCCTCTACATCCTTAAGCGTAGGTGCTGAGTCAAACTCCCACATGATGTGGTCAGCAGACTTGAGCATCTGTCCTGCCCACTCTCTGTCCATCTCCATCAGTGGTTCAACTTCGTTTTGTGGTTTACCTGTAATCATTGCAAGCAAACGCAAACTCATTGTGTGTGAGTGTGTATCTGCTGAAATGTATAGCGTTGGGACAGCAGCATGCACCGCCAATGACAACGCAAGAGTTGATTTTCCAGCCCCTGGTGGTCCAGCAATCATGCTGACTTCGCCCCGTCTAAACGCTATCTGCTGTGCAGCAAGGGATTGCCACACCGTTGGAAGCGTGGCACCCCCTTGCGATGCAGTCTTAATAGCACGGGATAGAAGGCGCATGTTTTATGCGTTCACGCGATTCTTACAAGCCAATTCCTGTGGCTGTGGGCATGCGTAGAAAGCACGGTATGGCTTGCCTGTTGACTTGCTGATACCTGCCTTAACAAAACGCATTGGTCCTGCACCACATGTGCAATCAGGTGAGCCACCAACTGGTGCTGGCTGTGCTGGTGCGTACTGGCGTGGTGCTGCGCCTTGGTTAATTACCTGTGCGCCAGGAAATGCGTTCTGAATTACCTGTGTAGGTGTTGGTGCTGCTGGTACACCCATGTTCTCGGCTGTCTGCTCAAGGTCAACGAGTGCTGCAAGGCGCTCGGTGATGTCGTTCAACAACATGTCAAGGTGTAGTCCATCGTTGGCGCGTAGGTTAATCAACATACCATCGCGCTTGGTCTTGAAGTTGATTTGGATAGGTGCTTCGTTACTCACTGTCATCTCCTAGTTCGGGATATTTGTATGATTCTTTTCCGTTTACTGCATAGCATGCTTGGTTGACTGAACATGTACCACACATAAAGCCTGGCTGTGGGATAAAGATGTTGTTGTCAATAGCAATCTTGAACCCCTTGACATGAGTAGCCAAGCGGTTTTCTGTGTAGTGGTCTAGGCTTACTGGTTCAGTAAGTTCCCCAGTGCGAGCCATCCAGTATGCTCCTTTGGTTGGGCGGATGCCCATTACCTTTTCGCACATGATGGCGTATGTACCTAGTTGTGTGTAGGTAACTGGTGGCTTACTGGATGTCTTAATATCAACAACAATCAGTTCGCCTTCTGGTGTAACCATGAGTCGGTCAAGAAAACCTTTCATGTTTACTCCACCAATTTCTACATTGAGTTCAGTTTCAACAGCAGGTGTCTTAGGGTCTAGCATGTAAACCTGATAGCCACTGCTTTCACGGAACTGCATCCAGAAATCAACCATCTTTGGTCCATTGTCTAGCCACCAAGAAGCATCCTCTTTGTTTGGATACTGCTTAGTAGCCCTACCACCAGCACGGAACGGCATGCCGTTATCTGCCAAGCGATAGTTTTCTTCCCATCGTTGCTGGAAGATGGTGGTAGGGTCAAAGCCCTCTGGATTTTGGTCGTAGATTTCTGTACACTCGTGCAGAGATTTACCCCCTACAAGCCAGTAGGATGGGTTCTCAGGCACATGTTGGATACGGGTAAGATAATAAGACCACCCACAGTTAAGCCATGTGGACATGGCGCTATGGGAGATATAATTCTTCCCAGTCTTTTCTTCTAGTGTCATGTATCTTTCCTTTCAATAGAGGAGTTTACTACACGAAGTCTCGTCTATTGATAGACACGCCGAAGATAATTACATCTTTGCAATTCTGTTTAAATGTCATTAAACTCCTGTTCGTGCAGAGCAGGTTAAGTATAAGCAGGCTTTGGCGTAAGCCAAAGAGCAAGCCAGACTATCGTGGTGTGCCAACGCATGCTTGTCCCTGTGGCGAAATGACTTTTTTTATTCGTGCTGTATTTGAGGATTATGCCATCGCACTGTATGGCTTAGATGGTGAGTGCGTAAGTTGTGGCGCTTTAGTAACAGTACCGTGTGAGGTGGACCGCGATGCCAGTGTATGAGTTTAAGTGTCTTGTCTGCAATGTGCAGTATGAATCAAAGCGAGAGATGGGCGACACGCTAGCGCCTATATGTTGTGGCATTAGCATGGAGCGAGTATGGTCTGCTCCAGCGGTTAAGTTCAACGCCCCTGGCTTTTACAGCACAGGTGGATAAGTTTCTTGGCTGATGGGGAAGCGGTCAAGGAAGGCACGATAGTTCAATGGTTAGAACGCCACAGTTAACTGGTGGAAATTTGAGTTCAATTCTCAATCGTGTACGGCGGTGTAGTAGAGGGTTGGTTCGCGCATGCCCTTGCCTGAACCTGTACTAATAGCGAACAATGTTACAGGGCTACACCTAACCACATTAGAAAAGCAAAAAAGCCCCCGCTAACTAGATTGCTCTAGCGCGGGGGTTTCTTTGTGTCTTAAGACTGTATTACTTTGAGCCTAGCCCAAAATCTTTATCGGACTTATCAGCCCACTTGATTG